>JACXTT010001424.1_pt1 | contig 39684 bp, 39 predicted proteins | sample 9270951 | NCBI WGS metagenome assembly JACXTT01 (sample SAMN15532306, study PRJNA645909) | rock metagenome | isolation source: weathered quartz diorite | place: Puerto Rico | collected 2017-06-21
GACACGTTCCGCTCGGCGATCGCCATTGAGCTGGCGTTTCCGGGCAACACATCCTTTATTTTCCAGCCGTCGTTTTATTACACCTTCAACTGGCGCAAGACGTTAGGGAACGGGTTTGCCGGGGCCATAGGGGATGAGTGGAACCTCATTCCGGTGTTGTTTGCGGAGCGCCCGTTTCGGTTTACGCGCGACCGGTTGCGGATGAGTCTGACGCTGGCGCCGTACATCAGCGGGCCGGTGCGGGAATGGCAAGGCCTCAAGACCAAAGTGGTGGCCAGCTACAATTTCTCGCAGTTCATCACGGGGAAGGTGATCTACACCACGTATTCGAGCGGGGGGGGGCGGACGGATCTCTACAGTCAGTATGATAAGTGGGACAATATCGGCTGGGAACTCAGCTACGAGTTTTAGCGTGTTGAGATTACGGGGGCGCTGGAGTCCTTAACGAGAAAAGAAGTTGGTTTTTTAGACATCTTCAGTGGACCTGAATTGAGGAAACAGCTATGACGAGTGACACCTTCGCTGGCCGGTTGCAAAAGGAAATTGATCCCCTGCAAGAGCGGTTAATGAATTGTTCTCTGAATCGAGCTATTTTTGCTGGAACCTTGCCGATTCCTGTCCTGCGCGAATACGCCAAGCAAGCGTATTTGTGGAAACGGTACGCGCAGGATTTGCTGCCCGTTCTTATTCCTAAAGCGCCAGAAGACGTGCGGCGGTTGCTGATCAAAAATCTTGTGAGCGAAGAGGGGCTTGGCGGTGAGCCGCCCCACCTGCAGCTCTTGATCGATTTTGGGGCAGAGGTTGGGGCCAAGGCGGAAGATTTCTATACTGCTGAAGCGATTCTTGAAGTCGATGCGCTATGTAACTTCTACGCACGTATTTTCTACGGAGGGACTATCGTCGAGGCGGCAGCCGGCTTCAATTTTGCCTTTGAGGGGCTGCTGACCAAAGAGTATCCACGTCTTGAGGAGGCGCTGCGAAAGCACTACCACATCAGCCCCAAAGGTCTACGTTTCTGGCACATCCACATCGAAGCGGACGCGGAACATAGCGGCGATGGAGAAATGATCCTCAACAAATACGCCACGACGTCCGAGTTACAAGCCAAAGCACGTCGCGTGGCGCTCGTTGGACTTGAACATCGCTATGTAGCAATGGAGGCGATCTATCGGCGGTTTGGCGGACTCTAGGGGGCTCGCGCAACGAAAAGACGGACTGCTTTCGGTGCATGCTCAGAGGCTGATAGCTGGAAAGAATATTCTTACCGGAGCTTCTCACGAAGCGTACGCCACAGTTCGAGCAGCGTCGTTGTTTTCGGCTCTTCTTCCGCTGGAGCAGATTCACGATCGGCCTGTAGCCGTTCCCAAGAGGTTCCTCCTCGCTCTTGAGCCGTTTTCTCTCCTGGTTCTTCAGCACCGTCAGCTTTTTCGTCGCCTTGCGTTGCTGCGGGTTCTTCAGATTCTTCGGCCTCGTCTTGCTCAGGAGGAGACTGTTGTTGTCCCCAAGTCCACGTGCCCAAATTCCCGCTTTGGGCGCCATAGGGAGAAGGCTGAGCGAGCGCAGCTCTATTCAGGCAAAGACAGAGGAAGAGGGGAAAAACCCCCAGGACGCGCGTCGAGGGAAATGCAGAAAGCTTGTGTGTCACACTCTCTCTGATACGCTAACTTAGCGTTTGCTTCAATGTATCCACGGACGGGGAGATTCCGAGATTCCTTCTGGGACATCCACTGGTGGTGCTTCTTTCGTAATGCACAATAGAGAACAGTGGCGCAACTGCGCATTTCGTGCTACCAAGGCCACGGTTCACTTGAAGGGAAACACCATGACGCCATTGGCTATACTGACCCTGGGATTATTGCTAGGTCTGAAGCATGCGTTTGATTCCGATCATCTGATTGCCGTCTCTACGATCGTCTCACGTGAGCGCTCGCCGTGGCGTTCTTTGTGGATCGGGCTATTTTGGGGGATCGGACATACGGTGACGTTGGTAGCGGTTGGCGTATTGGTTCTTGGCCTGAAAGTACAGGTTCCTCCCCCGGTGGGCTTATCGCTAGAGTGTTTGGTCGGGGTCGTCTTATTAGGGTTAGGATTCTCCACCTTATACGATTGTTGGAAAAAACGCCTTCATGCACACACTCACATGCACGAAGGCGACCTGCACTCCCATTTTCATATGCATGCCTTTACCATGGCTCATCAGCATCAGCACCCCATGCGTGTAGGCGTCAAACCGCTATTCATCGGCATGGTGCACGGGTTGGCCGGCAGCGCGGCGTTGATGCTTCTCGTGCTCACGACCATTCCTTCGCCGGCGTTAGGTTTGCTCTATATTGGTATTTTTGGTTGTGGATCAGTTGTGGGGATGGGCCTCGTGAGCTTAACGATGGGGGTATTCTTCTCCTTAGCGACGAATCGACTTCCTGATGTGAATAGCGGGATGCGCGTTGCCTTTGGGGCGTTAAGCGCGACATTTGGGGCCTGGATGATTGTAGAAATCGGGTTCGTTCAGGGGTTATTCTTGATGTAGAGTGTAGTTCTATGCAGCTATCGTCTTCCCTTCTTGTCTCGGCTTTGTGGTCGTGTTGCCTCCATAGCGTAGCGCTTGGTCTTGCGGCGACGCTCATGGTTGCTCAACCTCAGCGGTCGTTTCGTGTAGTCCAAGTAACGCTGATGCAGCAAGCGACTCCTCTGCCTATGAGTCAGGGAGAGCCCGCGAGAAAATCACCGGCCCCGGAAGAGCGACCCGCCTCTGTCTCTCAAGTTCCGCCGCAACCAAAACCAAAGCCTGTCGTCAAACCTGTCAAGGCTGAGACAAAGCCGAAGCAAAAAATACCTGTGCATCCAGCGGAAATCATGCCCCCGCCTCAGGCTGAGGCTCCTGTACACGTTGCTGCTATCGACCCTTCCGTGGCGACAGAACTCGGAGCCGAGACGCGCGCCCCTGCGAATGTCAACGAAGGTTCCCGAACGAACGGGAGCGAGGGAGACCACAGATTGACAAAAGCAAGCAACGGGGGAGGCGGGAATGGCGGCGTTGTTGCTCGACCTGATTATGGCGTAAATCCCAAACCGCCGTATCCCCTGTTGGCGCGACGACTAGGCGCGCAGGGAGTCGTGCTCCTGCGCGTTGAAGTGCGTGCCGATGGCAGCGTTGCGGCGGTCGAACTTGAACGCTCTTCCGGGTTCTCGGTGCTCGATGACTCTGCGACTCGCACAGTTCGTGAGAGTTGGCGTTTCGTGCCCGCGCGCATCGACGGGACGCCTACGGCAAGTTGGGTCGAAGTGCCGATTCGCTTCGTGTTAGCCGATTCGTAGCTGGCCGGTCTGCTTTCTTTCTTCTCGACTCACAAGCCTTTTATAGGGTGCGCTTGCGCACCAGTGTACTGTAGGCTCAGGACCTCCGGAAAAGTCCTCCGCCATGCGGCATCCTTTCCTCTCATTTATAAAAACAATGTAGTCAAGTTTTCTTCTCGCTCACGTAGACAATTGAGAGGCTTCGCTGTATACCCGATCCTTGTATGAGAAAGGAGCGGTGCTATGGCGAGTACGCACTCAGTCAATACTAAGGGACGACAGCCTGTCTCTTACCTTGCTCATCAACGGAAACAGGATGGTGCTGAACAAAGCCTGGAAGAGCATTTGTTCGGTGTTGCTGCAGCAGCCAAATCCTTCGCTGCAAAGATTCGTCTGGAGGCACAAGGGGAACTGATTGGATTGCTGCATGATCTGGGTAAATACAGCAAGGAATTCCAAACCTATTTCCGGTCCGCCGTCGGCTTGATCAATCCGGACGAAGATGATTTCGTTGACGCGCGGGGCCTGAAGGGAAAGGTTGATCACTCTTCCGCAGGCGCTCAGCTCGTTTGGGAAGAACTGTCCAAACAAGGTCAAATGGGGCAGATCGTAGGCCAAATTCTTGCGTTGTGTATCGCTTCGCATCATTCCGGACTGATCGACTGTCTGTCCTCCAACGCTAACGGTCTCGGCGAGGATATTTTTACAAAGCGGATGCAGAAATTGGATGGGCGAACCCATCTTCAGGAAGCTAAAACCAATATGGAGGCGTCGATCGCCACGCGCTTTCGTGAGTTAGCAAATAGTCCGGATCTTATTGACGGCATCAAGGAGTCTATCCGCCAAATAATGCTTGGCGATTCGATTAAAGGGATAACACCGCGTCAAAACTCCGTGATCCAGTTCAAGACCGGATTATTAGTCCGAATGTTATTCAGTTGCTTGATTGATGCAGACCGTATCAATACGGCTGATTTTGAGAATCCCGCGACTGCCGCAAAACGGCCGAAGGGGAAATATTCGGAGTGGGGCTTACTGATTGATCGCTTGGAAAAACATTTACAAGGAAAGACTATCCAATATCCGATAGATGAAATCAGGCGTTACATCTCAGCTCACTGCCGCGAAAGCGCCTCTCTGGGTAAAGGTATATACACACTGACGGTGCCCACTGGTGGCGGCAAGACGCTCGCTAGTCTTCGGTTTGCGCTACAGCACGCGAAACTACACGGCATGGATCGAGTGATTTACGTTATTCCTTTCACCTCCATCATTGATCAGAACGCCGATGTCGTACGAAGAATTCTTGAGCCAGCGGAGGACGGAGTGGAACAAGGCAGTGTGGTGCTCGAACACCACTCGAATCTGACACCGGAAGAACAAACGTGGCAGAGCAAGATTTTGTCAGAAAACTGGGATGCCCCGGTTGTTTACACAACAAATGTACAGCTACTACAGCTACTAGAGACCCTCTTCGGCTCCGGTACTCGCGGTGCACGTCGGATGCACCAGTTAGCCAATGCCGTGCTTGTTTTTGATGAAATCCAAACGCTTCCCATCAATTGCATTCATCTCTTTTGTAACGCGATTAACTTTCTGGTCGAGCAGTGTGGCAGTACGGTCGTGCTGTGTACGGCGACACAACCGTTGCTGAATCGTGTGGAACAGTCGAAGGGCGCGTTACGCATGTCTACTGATAATGAACTCATGCCAGATGTAACAAAGCTTTTTGAAGATCTGAGGCGGGTTGAGGTGGTAAATTGTCGAAAGCCCGGCGGTTGGGCCAACGAAGAAATTGCCCGTCTTGCCCTGGACGAAGCGGACCAGAGCAAGAGTTGTCTGGTAATTGTGAATACCAAGCGATCGGCACAGGCGCTTTTTCAGCTTTGTCAAAACGACACGCAAATGCCTGCCTACCACTTGAGCACGAGTATGTGTGCGGCGCATCGCCGCGAGAAACTCGATGAAATACGTGAGCGTCTCAAAAATGAGGAACACGTTGTGTGCATTAGCACCCAACTCATCGAGGCTGGAGTAGATATCGATTTCGGGTCAGTGGTCCGGTTTATGGCGGGTCTGGACTCCATCGCTCAAGCAGCCGGAAGGTGCAATCGCAATGGGCGTCTAAAATTTGGTCGAGTACATATTGTGAACCCAAGCGATGAGAGTATCGAGATGCTCACGGACATTCGCAGCGGGAAGAATACGACAGCGAGGCTGCTTGACGAGTATGAGAAACAGCCCGCCGGGTTTCGCAATGATTTACTCGGGCCTGATGCGATGGAGTGGTATTTTCATTACTACTTTTTTGACAGGTGTAACGACATGGATTACCCGGTTTCGGCTAGAACGCTTGGGCATGACGACACGCTACTCAATTTACTTTCCGTTAATCCGTACGCGACGAAGGAGTTTAGTCGTTCCTCTGGTGATACGGCTTCCAACCTATATTTGCGCCAATCCTTCATGGCTGCGGCCAAAGCGTTCAAGGCGATCGATGCGCCCACGAGAGGTGTGATTGTACCGTATGGCGAAGAAGGCAAGGCGATCATTAATGAGTTGTGCGCCGCCTTTATGATCGAAAAACAATTTTGGTCTTCTGCGAAAGGCGCAGCAATACACGGTCAACGTGTTTCCGCATGAGCTACTGCGTCTGAGAGAAGCTCACGCGGTGCAGGAAGTACAGGAAGGAACGGACATTCTCTATCTTGATGCACGTTATTATAGCCAAGAGTTTGGCCTGAGTCTGACGCCCAATGGAGAAATGGAGGTGCTGCATGTCTGAGCTGACCAGAAACAGTATCGAGTTCCGCGTGTGGGGACGCTTCGCCCTTTTCTCTGATCCGTTAACGAAAATCGGTGGAGAAAAATGCTCGTATCACATTCCAACCTATGAAGCGCTTAAAGGCATTACCAAATCTATCTATTGGAAGCCCACGTTGATTTGGATCATCGACGAAGTACGCGTTATGAAGCGCATTCGTACGCAGACAAAAGGCACAAAACCATTGGAGTACGGCGGTGGAAATACTTTAGCCATCTACACGTTCTTGGCTGATGTTGAATATCAGGTGAAAGCGCATTTCGAATGGAATCTACATCGTCTAGAGCTTTCGGATGATCGCATTGAGGCAAAGCACCATATTGTTGCGCAACGCATGCTGGAGCGCGGGGGACGGCAGGATATCTTTCTCGGCACTCGTGATTGCCAGGGCTATGTCGAGCCCTGTCCCTTTGGTTCTGAACAAAGTCATTATGACAACTCTGGAGAGCTTGCGTTTGGCGTGACGTTTCACGGGTTTGATTACCCCGATGAAATAGGTGAAGCCAATCTCCACACTCGCTTTTGGCGGCCAACGATGGTCAACGGTGTGATCCGCTTCGTGCGTCCAGAGGACTGCACGATCAGAAAGTTCGTTAGAGAGATGGGCGTAAAGAAATTCGAGAAAGACCGGAACTTCCGGTCTGCGGAGCTGGAAGTGAATGAACTGGAAGGTTGATATGAGCTGGATTCAGAAACTTTATGACACGTACGAGCAATGTGCTAGCGCGCCCCAATTTGTCAACGCTGACCCACCGTTGTTACCGATATGCCATACCACTCAAAATGCACAGATTGAAATCGTTCTTGACGAGCAAGGAAATTTTCTGACGGGACGTGCTCAGGCTGTTGAAAAAGGCAACAGTCAAAAAACTATTGTTCCTTGCACAGAAGACTCTGGAGGAAGAACAGGTAAGAAACCCGTTAATCATCCTCTCTGCGACAAGCTTCAGTACGTGGCGGCTGACTATTTGGATTTTGGCGGTGAGGTGACATCAGGATTCTTGAAAAATCCTAGTGAGCCGCACCAATCTTATTTGTCTTTATTGTCTAATTGGGTCAACTCGCCTTACAGCCATCCGAAGGTAGCTGCCATCTATAAATACGTCCAGAAAGGGCAGGTTATTCGCGATCTTCTTCGGGAGAAAATCTTGTTGCTTAATGACAAAGGGGAACTATGGAAAGAATGGAGTGGTGACAAGAAAGATGCCCCGAAGATTTTTAAGGCGATGGCCGCGGGACAAAATCCAGAAGATGCCTTCATCCGATGGAGGGTTGAAGCGATTGGAATCCCGCTCTCTGCAACGTGGGAGGATCAAGCTTTAATGGATGCTTGGATCGGTTTCGAAGCCCACCGGAATCAAGAGCAGGGACTTTGTATGGTAACCGGAAACTCCATGTTGTTGGCCAGAAATCATCCAAAAAGATTAAGAAATGGGGGAGATGGCGCCAAACTGATTTCCTCTAACGATACCAGTGGATTTACTTTTCTTGGTCGGTTTGTTGACGCAGATCAAGCCTGCGGTGTCGGGTTTGATGTTACACAGAAAGCCCATAACGCTTTGCGTTGGTTGATAGGACGACAAGCCTATCGAAATGGCGATCAGGTTGTTGTGACGTGGGCGGTGTCGGGAAAACCCATTCCTGACCCGTTCGCGAACTCGCATGAACTGTTTGGTCTAGAGATCGACCAACCTGAAGTAGAGCAGCAGTTCCAAGGGGACGTAGGTCAGGCGTTTGCGAGACGATTGGCCCGCTCGATTGCTGGCTATCAAGCTAAACTTGGCTCGACAAACGAAATTGTCATTATGGGCCTGGACTCAGCTACGCCTGGGCGCATGGCGATTACGTTCTATCGCGAGCTAGCCGGTTCAGAATTCCTTGCGCGCGTTCAATCCTGGCATGCAAACGTAGCTTGGCATCAACACTATTCCAAAGACATTCGCTTCGTGGGGGCCCCTTCTCCTAAAGACATTGCAGAAGCCGCTTTTGGACGGCGTCTGGATGATAAACTCCGTAAAGCAACAGTGGAGCGCCTGCTTCCCTGTATCGTGGATGGGCAGATTATCCCCCGTGACCTCGTAGAATCTACGGTGCGCAGGACGTGTAACCGGGTGGGGCTAGAGCATTGGGAATGGGAAAAGAACCTGGGCGTCGCTTGCGCATTATTCAGAGGCTACTTCAGTGAAAGGAACTACCAGATGGCGTTAGAACCGAATCGAACCACGCGCGATTACCTCTACGGTCGTCTGTTGGCAATCGCGGACCATATTGAAAACCGAGCCCTTTATGTCGCTGGTGAAAAACGGGAGACTAGCGCTGCCAGGCTAATGCAACGTTTTGCGGACCGGCCTTACTCAACCTGGAGAACCATTGAGCTTTCGTTAAATCCCTATAAAACCCGTTTGCGTGCCAAGCGCTCATTCTTTCTGAGAGAAATGGAAAAACAGATTGATGAAGTTGTTAGCGCTTTCCAAGGGCAAGATTTCACGGACGAACGGCGACTCTCTGGCGAGTTTCTACTTGGGTATCACTGCCAACGGCAAGCGTTGTGGACCAAGCCTGAAGTAGAAACCGATGAAGATGACAATGACAACTAAATTGCTGAAGGAGGAAACATGACCACGTTGCAACAGAAGATCGACTTCGCCGTTGTTTTACGTGTCAAGAATGCAAACCCCAATGGCGATCCGCTCAACGGCAACCGACCCCGCACCGATTATGAAGGACTCGGAGAAATCACTGACGTGTGTCTCAAGCGTAAAATCAGAGACCGGCTTCTAGAAAAGGGCCACGCAGTTTTTGTGCAGTCAGACGACAGAAAAGTAGATGATGCCAAAAGTCTGCGGGCGAGGGCTGAAGCTGCTCTGGGGAACAAACTTGGTTCCAACGATACTGCGAAACTGGCCTGCGAGAAATGGTTCGATGTGCGCGCCTTCGGTCAGCTTTTTGCGTTTAAGTCTGACAAAAAGGGAAAAAAGAAAGATGAGGGTGAGAATGGAGATTCGGGTGTCTCCATTGGCATACGTGGGCCAGTGTCTGTGCAGTCTGCTTTCAGCGTGGAGCCTGTTAGTGTCACGAGCACCCAGATCACCAAAAGTGTGAGTGGCGAGGGAGATGGGACAAAGCGCAGTTCCGACACAATGGGTATGAAGCATCGTGTTGACCACGGCGTGTATGTCTTTTTCGGCAGCATGAACCCACAGTTGGCGGAGAAAACGAAATTCAGCGATGCGGATGCCGAAGCCATCAAGCAGGTGCTGCCGCGACTGTTCGAAAATGATGCCTCGTCTGCCAGACCAGAAGGAAGTATGGAAGTGAGCAAAGTCATCTGGTGGCAGCACAACTGCAAAGCGGGGCAGTATTCCTCGGCCAAAGTTCATCGCACGCTATCGGTTAAACCTGATGGCACTTACGAACTTGCCAGCCTCGATGGCCTCAAGCCTGAGGAGCTTAATGGGTTCTAACAGGTGCTTTACCGATTATTTTGCATAAGACGTTGAACGTGGCACCCAACTCTCAGTTGAGGTGAGGATTGAAACATCTCTGGCTGGGTGAAACACGCTAAGTCTCCCGTAGCGCTCAGTCTTTGGACTGAGTGAAAATTGGAAGGTGGAATTACACAATGTCTGAGCAATCCCCCCCTGATCGGGATGAGAACGACCTCATCATGCTCTCCGCTTTGGAGCACTACAGCTACTGTCCCCGACAGTGTGCGCTGATCCATGTGGAGCAGTCTTTTGACGAAAACGTCTTTACGTTGCGCGGACGCGCGGTGCATGAGCAGGTAGATGAACCGGAGATGAAAGTAGAAAAAGGGGTGCGCGTCGAACGAGCGTTGCCGCTCTGGTCTCATCGCCTCGGCTTAGTTGGCAAGGCGGATGTGGTCGAGTTTCACGGTGCCACGCCCTATCCAGTGGAATACAAGCACGGCCCGCGCCGTGAGAGGGAACACGATGATCTCCAACTCTGCGCCCAAGCGCTGTGTCTCGAAGAAATGACCGGCCAAGCCATTCCCAAAGGCGCGATCTTTCATCATAGTTCGCGCCGTCGCCGAGAGGTGGAATTTACTCCTCTCCTTCGTCAAAAGGTTGAACAGTACGCCGGCGAGATCCGCAGCATGCTGAAAAACCGCACCCTCCCACCTGCCGTGAATGACGCACGCTGTAAACATTGTTCACTACAGGATGCATGTCTGCCGTCGGTCGTGGGGGAGCAGGCGCGGTTGAGACGTTTACAAAGTACCCTTTTTCTCCCAGAAGATACCGTGAGCAGATGAGGCACCTATGCATCAACTACTTAACACCTTATATATCACTACTCCGGAAGCCTACGTGCGACTCGATCATGACACCTTGCGCGTTCAGGTCGAAGGCGAAACCAAGCTGCAAGTGCCGCTGCATCACCTTGGCGCTCTCATATGCTTCGGCGACGTGCTTATCAGTCCCGCTGTCCTTCATCGCTGTGCGGATGATGGGCGTTCCGTGGTGTGGCTCGATCGCAACGGACGATTCAAAGCACGGCTGGAAGGACCGGTCTCCGGTAATGTCCTCTTACGGAAAGCCCAGCACGCAACCGTAACTGACTCCGGCCGGACCCTTGCTATCGCTCGGAACATTGTCGCAGGCAAGGTGCAGAATGTCCGGCAGATTGTCCTCCGAGCGGCGCGGGAAACTGACGACCCGCAAGATAGCGCTCAGCTCGCCGAAACCGCTCGTGCGCTGGCCAATACCCTCCGGCAAGTAGAAATAGCAGAAGATCTTGACCAACTACGCGGTTTTGAGGGAGAGGCCGCCCGCCGCCATTTTGAGACCTTCAGTTGTATGGTGCGAGAAGAACGCGCTACGTTTCAACTCAATGGACGCAGTCGCCGACCGCCGCGCGATCCTGTCAATGCGATCTTGTCGTTTTTGTACGCCTTACTACTCGGGGATTGCGTTGCTGCCGCCGAAGGCGTTGGACTTGATCCACAAATGGGGTTTCTGCATGCGCTGCGTCCGGGCCGCCCCGCGCTGGGATTGGACCTCATGGAAGAGTTGCGATCCGTGATTGCCGAGCGCTTAGCCTTGACCCTCATCAATCGACGACAAATCACCCCCAAGCATTTTGTTGAGCGACCCGGAGGAGCAATCTACTTGAACGATGACGGAAGAAAGGAAGTGATCGTTGCGTATCAAAAACGTAAACAAGAAGAAGTGCAACACCCGGTGCTTGACCAAAAGACCCCGGTGGGTTTAATCCCGCACGTGCAGGCGCGCCTGCTGGCTCGTGTCTTACGTGGCGACATGGAAACCTATCTGCCGTTTCTCTACCGCTAAAGGAGGGTGAAGCCGTGCAAGTGCTCGTCACATACGATGTAGCGACCGAAAAAGACGATGGAAAAAAGCGACTACGGAAAGTTGCGCAAGTGTGTAAGAACTTCGGTCAACGCGTCCAGAAGTCGGTCTTTGAGTGTCTGGTCGACCAGGCGCAGTATGAGAAACTGTTGCGTGATCTGGTGAAATGCATTGATGAAAAGGAGGATACCTTGCGCGTCTACCGCCTAAGAGAACCCAAAGACCAGTTTTGTCGACACTTTGGCGTTAAACCATCGGTCAATTATGACGACCCGTTGCTCGTCTAGCGCGAACCTGGAGCGACCATGAAAACTCCGGGAGGTTCGCGTTGAGTCTAAGGCATGAACCTTTAACGATTTTCTCGTCGAGGCGGCTTGACGCGTTGGTCCGAAATGGACAATACGGTGCTAGTCCGCGCCGACGAGAGAAAAACTCCAGGTCACAAAAAGACTTGGGGTGGTGCAGTGGCTCCCATCCTTCGGGGTGGGAGAGGATTGAAACAAGATTCCACGGAGTGGAGACGAAAATGCGAAAGGTGGCTCCCATCCTTCGGGGTGGGAGAGGATTGAAACCAGCGGATTGAGGGTGTCGCCTCGCCTCATCTTGTGTGGCTCCCATCCTTCGGGGTGGGAGAGGATTGAAACGAGGACGCTTATGCGGACTCGCAAGATCCGCACGCGTGGCTCCCATCCTTCGGGGTGGGAGAGGATTGAAACGCAAGAGTCTGATTGACGAACCGCTCTCGCAACCCGTGGCTCCCATCCTTCGGGGTGGGAGAGGATTGAAACAGCTCAACAACAATCACAATACAGGCCGCCATTGCGACGTGGCTCCCATCCTTCGGGGTGGGAGAGGATTGAAACAGCCCCGGTCATCCAATCAATGCCCATTGCTTCAGGGTGGCTCCCATCCTTCGGGGTGGGAGAGGATTGAAACCTGGTGGGCGTGGGTGGCCTCTCGAATGAACCTTGGTGGCTCCCATCCTTCGGGGTGGGAGAGGATTGAAACGCCCATACCCTCATTAGCCTCTTGCCCCTCTTGGGTGGCTCCCATCCTTCGGGGTGGGAGAGGATTGAAACTCAGGCATAAGCAGGCGAGAGAGGCGAAATTGAATTAAGAGTGGCTCCCATCCTTCGGGGTGGGAGAGGATTGAAACTCACATGGAACACATTGTTGAGGACCGGGAATGGATGGTGGCTCCCATCCTTCGGGGTGGGAGAGGATTGAAACATGTGGGCAAGTTGGGTCACCATAAAGTTGGCGGTGGGTGGCTCCCATCCTTCGGGGTGGGAGAGGATTGAAACAACTGTCATTGCACGGTAGTCAGTGTGTCACAGGCGTGGCTCTCATCCTTCGGGGTGGGAGGGGATTGAAACAAACAAACGAGGAAAATATGAAACTACAAGTCGTGCGCGCCACTTATAAGGGAGGAATGCTCATCTTTGCTCAGCCCGAGTTAGCTCCCCAGGACGGGACTGAAGTTGTTCTCACCTATGTTGAAGAAGGCAGGGAACAGAAGTTTCCGGAGGAAGACCCTATTAAAGCCTTACGGGGAAGAGGAAAAGGTGAACGCTTAGTCGAGAAATTGTTACAGTCAAGGCGAGAGGACCGGCAGCGCGATGACTCAGATTCCACCACTGCTATATGTACTTGATACCTCCGCTTTATTAACGCTCATTGAAGATGAGGCCGGGGTTGGGCAAGTGCTGGACCTACTGGAAAAGGCGCGAGGCGGTGGAACCAGGCTGTTAGTCTCGTTCATCAGCTTTATGGAGGTGTATTACATTAGCCTTCAGGAAAAGGGAGTAACGGAAGCTCAGGAACGAACGAGGTTGCTAGCCGCTTTGCCTGTGCAGCGCGTGGAATCTAGCGAAGCGCTTGGAATACAAGCGGGAGCGTTCAAAGCTGTTCATCATTTGTCGGTAGCCGATGCGTGGATAGCTGCGCTGGCAAAGGAGCACGACGCTACGCTGGTGCACAAAGACCCTGAGTTTGAGCAGATCGAAGCGACAGTCAATGTTCTAAAACTTCCATACAAAGGAAACATAAGCTAACAGCATTTGTATTGATGATCCTGCTTGACTTAGAAACGCATGCGTGGAGGGAAAGCACTGTCAACGGAGCTGGTTGTTGGATGATGTTGTTAATCGAAATTGATATGATTTTCTCAATGGTATCAACACCAATAGTAGTCCCATTTTCCAAGGTAAGAGAGGATTGAAACACCCCACACAAAGGCCGCCATACCTTCGTCTCACGTGGCTCCCATCCTTCGGGGTGGGAGAGGATTGAAACGCTTCGTCGATTACGAACATGTGACGCAACTCTCCTTGTAGCTCCCATCCTTTCTTATCGGTGTAGGTGGGAGGCTAACGGCCTTTTGTGTCGACGCTCTCGGGAGTACAAAGGCGCTATGAAAATCGCCTATTTTGACGCTTTCTCAGGGATCAGTGGAGACATGACGGTCGGGGCGTTGCTCCACCTTGGCGTACCGCTTGATGGGCTGCAACAAGAACTCGCGAAGTTGCCGCTATCGGGTTATCGCTTGAGTCAGAGTATCCGCCATCTCAGCGAAATTCGGGCGACCAAATTTGATGTTGAAGTGCACGAGCCCTTAGTTGAACGGAGTTTCCGCGCTATTGCCGAGATGTTGCGCGAGAGCACCCTAATCCCACAAGTGAAAGAGATGTCCTTACGCATTTTCTCAACTCTCGCCGAAGCGGAGGGACGGGTGCACGGGGTTGCTCCGGGCGCTGTTCATTTCCATGAGGTAGGCGCAGTTGATTCTATTGTTGACATAGTCGGCGCTGCATTTGGGCTGTATACGCTTGGCGTTGAGAAAGTGTATGCCTCGACCTTACCGATGGGGAAAGGATTCGTGCCGTCGCGACATGGCGTACTGCCGATTCCAGCGCCAGCCACGGTGGAGTTGATGAAAGGGTTGCAGGTGCGGCTTGAAGATGGGGCTGCAGAAATGGTGACGCCGACCGGGGCCGCTATCATTGCCGCTCTCGCCCAACAGAGCGCGATTCCGCAGCTACAAGTGTTCGCCGTGGGGTACGGAGCTGGGGGACGGACGCTGCCTGACCGGCCGAATCTTTTGCGGGTGCTGTTGGGGACGTTGGTCGAAACCGCGAGGGAAGAGCAGTTGCTGGTATTAGAAACGAACATCGATGACCTCAATCCCGAGATCTACGAACACGTGATGGAGCGTCTCTTTGCGGCAGGCGCGCGCGACGTATGTTTCCTGCCTTTGCAGATGAAAAAAAATCGACCCGGCGTGATGCTGTGGGTATTAGGAGATATTGTTGATAAAGAAAAATTGAGCGCCATCATGTTTGCCGAGACTACTACGATCGGCATTCGCTCGTATCCGGTGGCGCGAGTCGCGTTGCCGCGGGAGAGTAAAGAAGTCGTCACGCCGTACGGGGCCGTGCGCGTGAAGGTGTCCCGTACAGTGGACGGTCGCAGCCATGCGGCGCCGGAGTATGAAGATTGTAAACGGTTAGCGCGGGAGAAAAACCTCCCGCTCAAACTTATTTACGAAGAAGCCTTATTTTCTGCGCGTCAATTATAGCAACGAAATTCTATCCGGTTGCGTCTCTAAAAACACCACGATATTGTTAAGATGACAAATCAACCAACACCTCAACAGGGTGGCTGCGCGCGTTGACGGAATCATACGCTTTGGCGATTTTCCCTTGTTCATCAATGAGGTAACTAATCCGGCGCGCGTAGCCGGCTTGGGCGTTATCGCAGGCGCCATAAGCGAGGCCGAGGCTCCGCTCGGTGTCGCACAAGAGCGGAAAAGGAAAATCATATTTGCGCGCAAACGCGGCGTTCTCGTCTACAGAGTCAAAACTGACCCCGAGAATCTCAACATTACGGGAGCGGAACTCGTCTATGTGGTCGCGAAACCCGCGGCCTTCCGCCGTTCAGCCGGGCGTGTCGGCCTTTGGGTAGAACCACAGGAGCACTTTCTTGCCCTGCAATTCCGCGAGCGATAATGTCTTTCCTTCGTGTGTGTGGACGGTGAAATCGGGCGCGGACTCTCCAGGTTTCAACATAGGCGGATACTCCTTTCGTAAGAGCATATTTGCTAAGATTTTGACAATATCTTTCAGTTTCATTGGCGGCTACGAAGATTTAAGCAGTGCGTCTTGGTTATAGGTAATGGTCGAGCGTTTTTTCAAGAGGCGCGTCAGGTCGGCGAAGACATCGTCTTGTTTGCGTTTGAGGAGTTGGTCACGAATCCCTTCTTTCTGTTTAGCAAATTCTTCTTCTGAAGGTGTAATTTTCTCGTGTAAGACGGCGACGAAGGCGTTGCCGCTCCAGGTATACACTTGTGGAACAATTGGCGCTTCCGGGGTCAATTGGAATGCGGCTTTCTTAAGGTCAGGTATGGCGCCGATCTTCGGAATGTATCCGCCTTGTCGTGTAAATGGGCCGGTATCGTCCACCGTCAATTTCTGTGCGGCGGCGACGGTAGCGAGATTCTTGGTTTCCTTAACCTTGGCGAGTATCGCGTCCGCCTTTTCTTTAGCCAATTGTTCGGCTTTTTCCCCTCTCCGTTTCTTTTCGGCGTCGTCTTTCACCGCAGAAAATTCAGGAATGGTTGAGGCTATTTTCTCTTGAGGAGAGACAAGATACCAGACATCGCCAATCGCGATAGGTTCGCTGAGTTTTTGCAACTCTAACCCAAGCGCCGCTTCCACAAGCTGGGGTTGAGCCCCTAGGTTAGGAATCGTCTCTTCACGAGCGAGAGGCGGAGTTTCCACAACCGTCAATGCAGATGTTTGCGCCACGTCGGAAAACGTAGCACCGTTTTGTACTTTCCTGCGATCCTCCTGCGCCTGTTCTTGGGCTTTTGCTTTTGCGCGTTCTTTGATCAGTTCTTGGCGAATTTCTGCTTCTACTTCGCTTTGTGGTTGTATTTTTTCTGGTTCATTGGCTTCCACTTTAATAATATGGATGCCGAACTGCGATTCCACGAGGTCACTAATGCCGCCGACTGGTAAGGCAAAGGCGGCCTCTTCAAAAGGCTTGACCATGCGTCCTCGTTGGAAAAAGCCTAAGTCTCCGCCTTTGCTCGCTGAGGCTTTATCTTGAGAGTACGTCTCTGCGAGCTTGGCAAAATCTTCACCGGCGCGCGCCTTGGTCAAGACTTCTGTCGCGGCGGCGCGCGCTTTATTTTTCTCCTCGTCTGTGGCGGTTGCTGGGAAGGAGAAGAGAATGTGTCGGGCATGTACACGTGGCGGCGTGGTGAAGCGGTCTTCTTTGTGCTCATTGTAGAAATCTTCAATATCTTTAGCTGAGACTTCAACTTTTGCTTCAAATTGTTGGGCTGGATAGGCCACATAGTTGAATTTCACCCGCTCCGGCTGACGAAAGGCCTCGCGGTGGGAATTGTAATAGTCTTCTGCTTCTTTGGCGTCGACCGTCACTTCATTGAATAAATCCGCGGACGCGATTTTTACGAAAGAAAGAGAGACTTTTTCCTGGGTGAATTGGAAGAGGTCGCGGACTTCACTGTCGTCAACCTGCGTAGCATCATTAAGGAAACGTTGGAATTTTTTGATAAGAAGTTGCGATCGTTGCTCTTCTTCAAACTCGCTGGGAGAAAGATGCAAGTAACGAATGAGGCGTAAGTAACGCTCTGAGCTAAACGATCCATGCTCCTGAAACGCCTCGACCTTAGCGATTTCTTCGCGTACTTCTTCATCACTCACCGTAAAGCCGATTCGTGTCGCTTCAGATTGTAGAAGCTGAATATCAATGAGTTGGTCTAGGGTTTGTTGACGAAGGTTGAGACGTTCTAGCATATCGGGGGTGAGCCGTTCCTTGTAGATTTCACGATACGAGTTTTTCATGTTGTCGTACGCGCGCTGGAACTCGCGAGCGGAAATGACGTGTCCGTTGACGTTGGCGATAACATCTGATCGTGCGCCGCCAACTGAGCCGCCAATCCCCCAGAAGACAAATACCGCGACGATAATGAGAAAAACCACCTTAATCCAGGTTGAGCGAGCCCGTTTACGCATGAATTCAAGCATTGGTTGAAACCTCCTTCACTAAGAGTACAAGAATGACGGGAAAGAAATGCAACTGCTATGCTGTACCTTGCTCTGTTGCCTAAATTTTGCTAGAAACCTGTTTTGAACGGTTCGTGTGTCACCAAAGGGAAGTAAAACAATGATTTTTAGCTCGTTATTGGGCTTGTTCTCTGATGATCTTGCTATCGATTTGGGCACTGCCAATACGCTGATTTACGTAAAGCGACAGGGAATAGTCTGTAACGAATCTTCTGTTGTTGCTGTGCAAAAGGATCCCCGTGGGGCTCGTCGCGTTCTTGCTGTTGGCCTTGAAGCGAAACGCATGCTCGGTCGTACTCCCGGAAATATCGTCGCTATTAGACCGTTAAAAGACGGAGTCATCGCCGATTTTGAAACCACTGAGGCTATGCTCCGTTATTTTATTCAAAAAGTCCATAACCACCGCAAGCTTGTCCGTCCTCGCATCGTCATTTGTGTGCCAAATGGGATTACCGAGGTTGAAAAACGAGCTGTACGAGAGTCGGCAGAATCTGCTGGCGCTCGAGAAGTCTACCTGATGGAAGAGCCGATGGCGGCAGCGATTGGCGCTGGTCTGCCTGTGACTGAACCCGTAGGAAATATGATCGTCGACATCGGGGGAGGAACGACAGAAGTTGCTGTGATTTCTCTCGCTGGCGTTGTATTTTCTCGATCGGTTCGTGTCGGTGGCGATAAAATGGACGAGTCGATTATCCAGTACATCAAACGCAAATATAACCTCCTGATCGGCGAACGAACTGCCGAGCTTATTAAGATCACGATTGGCTCGGCGTATCCTGGCGATGAAATCCAAACGATGGAGATAAAAGGACGAGACCTTGTAGCCGGTGTTCCTAAAACGGTAGAATTATCAGATGAGGAAATTCGAGACTCTTTGGTGGAATCGATCAACCAGATCGTAGAGGCTGTGCGTTTAGCATTAGAACGCACGCCGCCGGAGCTGGCGTCAGATATTGTTGATAAAGGCATTGTTCTGGCGGGAGGTGGGGCGTTGTTACGGAATCTCGATATTCTGCTCCGCGAAGAGACGGGGTTGCCCGTCACGTTGGCGGACGATCCGCTGACGGCGGTGGTGATGGGGGCGGGGAAAGCGCTCGACGAATTATCCCTCCTGAAAGAAGTGGCGATACAACAATAGTACTGTAACGCCCCCTCGGGCAAAGCGAGGATTCATGCACGACTTCTTTCGTCGATACCGAGTCGTGGTGTCTTGTATCTTCTTTCTGGGGTTGTCTCTCATGCTGAGAGCGGTGAACACCATTACCCCCGGACGTGTTGATCCGGTTGGAGTGTTGCTGCTTGAAGTCATGCATCCGCTCCAGTTAGGAATGACTGTGGTCAGTCATGGCGCCACACGCGTGTGGGATGAATATATTGCGCTCTGGTCACTCCGTAAGCAGAATAGCGCCTTGCGCGAGCAAATCGCGAATATGGAAGATCTTTCGCGTCGTGCACTCGAACTCGATCTGACCAACCGAAGACTCGAAAAATTGCTCGAATTGAAAGCTGGGTGGACGGAAAGCGCCATTGCTGCTCGAGTCGTAGGGCGGAGTCCTGGGTCCATCGTGCGGACTGTGGTGTTGGATAAAGGAGAAGCCAACGGTGTGAAGAAGGGCATGGCGGTGTTGGCTTCTGATGGCGTGGTCGGGCAAGTGATTACGGTCAGTAAACATGCGGCGCGCGTGATGTTGGCGTCAGACCCGAACAGCGGCGTTGATGTACTGGTGCAGCGTTCGCGCGTGCAGGGAATTGCTGCCGGATCGGTCGAGAACGGTTGTATTTTAAAGTATATTCAGCGCGGTAGTGATATCGCAGTCGGCGATACCGTCGTGACTTCAGGCCTGGACGGCATCTTTCCCAAAGGACAAACCGTGGGGACGGTCGCACGAGTAGACGCAAGAGAAAGCCGAATGTTTCAAGAGGTGGAGGTCAAGCTCAGTGCCGATCTCGGAAAAATTGAAGAAGTCCTGGTGGTTCCGCCCACTACTGCACGAGCGGGAGACTGACCCCGTACACGAAAAGAAGAAGTCCGCCTCAAAGTTGCTGGTGTTAAGCGGTATTCTCTTTGTGGTCGTGCAAACGACTCTGCTTCCTCATCTGCCGGTTGCTCCGGACCTGCTCCTGATCTTTTGCGTCTATCTCGCTATTTACCACTGCTCGGTCGGCGCGGCGGCGGGCGCCTTTCTTTTGGGCTACAGTTTGGATAGCTGCACCGGAGCCCCGATGGGAATGCACGCGTTTGCTATGAGCCTTGTTTTTGCTGTTGTGACTGCTACGGCGCGTTGCGTTTGGTTATATAATCCGCTCTCTATGCTGTGCATGGTGTTGTTGGCTACCATACTCAAAACCGGCGCGTTCTTGTTGTGGGGAGAGTTCGGTCAGGTGACCGAGGCGTTGCAAGCTCTCCTCTCTGAAGTCACAATAAATGAGACCCTTGCCGCCATGGTCTTGGCGCCCATCCTGTTCTCCATACTTTATCATGGAGAAGAGTTCGGCTACAGAACATAAATGCGCGATCTTGAACGCCTCAGTCTCGGGACGCGCGAGACAGCGGTTTCCCCTCACGCGCGGATCGGCGCTTTGGGGCTCCTGATTTTCTTCACGCTTGCTGTTCTTATTACGCGTCTTTGGCATCTCCAGATTCTTGATGGAGAAAATCTCCGCTCTTTGTCTGAGAATAATCGTCTGCGTTTACTCCGTACGCCTCCGCTCCGTGGCGTGATGTATGACCGACACGGACAGTTGTTGGTCGATAATCGCCCCTCTTACGACGTTGTGCTGATTCCGGAAGACACGCCGGATATGCAAAAAACGATGGAAGCGCTCTCGAAGTATATGGCTGGGGGAGAGAGTTTGTCCAGCAAAATTGCCCGGCGTGATGTACGTCGTCCTTCGTACGAAGGCATCGTCTTAGCGAAAGATGTCTCTTGGCCAACGATTGCCTCGGTAGAGACGCATCTCTGGGATATTCCTGGCGTTGGCATTGAGATCAGCACCCGCCGCTATTATCCGTCCAATGACTTTGCCGCGCATCTCTTTGGTTATGTCGGAGAAGTGAGCCCACGCGAGCTCGCTCAATTTTCTGGGTATCGCATGGGCGATTTGATTGGCAAATTTGGCATCGAGAAGCGCTGGGAAGAAGTGCTCAAAGGCAAAGGGGGCGGACAACAGATTGAAGTGGACGCCACGGGGAAACGGCTGCGAGTGCTCGGGTCGGTAGAGGCGACAGCTGGGCAAAGTCTTGTGTTGACCATAGACCAAGAACTGCAACGGAAAGCTGAAGACCTGTTGACTGGACGAGAAGGGGCGATTGTCGCGCTTGAGGCGCGCACTGGCGAAGTGTTGGCCATGGCCAGCCGTCCGGTTTTTGACTCGAATGTCTTTGCGCGGGGAATTACTGTAGAAGAATGGCAAAACCTCATGAAAGATCCCTTGCATCCTTTGAGCAATCGCGCCATTCAGGGACAGTATCCTCCTGGCTCTACATTCAAGGTCATTATGGCTGCTGCGGCCTTGGAGAAGAAAGTTATTACGCCTGCGACTCGTTTTTCTTGTTCTGGCGGCCTTCCCTTTGGCAACCATGTCTTTCACTGTTGGAAAAAGGGTGGTCATGGCAGCCTCGATTTACGTCAAGCTATAGCCCAGTCGTGTGATGTGTACTTCTATCAGGTTGGTCAGCGCCTCGGCATCAATGCTATTGCTGAGTATGCTCGACGGTTTGGCTTGGGTGCCCCGTTGGGCGTCACTCTTGATCATGAGGTGGGCGGCCTGGTGCCTGATCCCGAGTGGAAAAAAGCCCGCTTGGGCGCGCCTTGGTTTGCCGGAGAAACCTTGTCGGTTGTCATCGGACAAGGCTACGTCACTGCTACCCCCTTGCAAATGGCGACCGTCGCTGCGGCGATAGCAAACGGGGGCACGATCTATCGCCCGCATCTGGTGAAACAGATTCTTGGCGATAATGGCGAGCCTCTCCGCGTCTATAAGTCAGAGGTACTGCAAAAAACAGGCATTGACCCCCAGGTTCTTCAGGTCGTGCGCGAAGGTATGCGCGATGTTGTCAACAGCAAAACTGGCACCGGCAAAAAAGCTCTCCTGCCGGATATTCTTGTGGCGGGCAAAACCGGCACGTCCCAAGTCATTGCCGGTACGAAGGGGAAAGGGAAAGGTCTGCCGCGACAATATCGCGACCACGCTTGGTTCATCGCCTTTGCTCCTGCAGACGCGCCGGAAATAGCGGTAGCATGCTTGCTAGAGCACGCTGGCGAGGGCGGAGGAGCAGCGGCGGCGCCGTTGGTAAAAGAGCTGCTCGCGACATATTTTTCTATCACTCATAGTGAGGACGGTCCTACGCATGCGATTCGACAGGAGGCTCATCTCGCATTTTGACTGGGTGTTGTTGCTGTTAATCCTCGCGCTGCTTGGCGCGGGCGTTTTGGCGGTGTACAGCGCCACCTACGAAGGGAACCATCGGCTCAGCCCCCTGGCGCTTCGTCAGATCAGTTGGGCGGTGATGGGGCTCGTTTGTATGTTTGTCGCCTTCGCGGTCGATTATCGTCGACTTGATCGCTGGGTCTACGCTCCCTATGGCGTGTCGCTCCTATTGCTGATTCTTGTGCCAGTGCTGGGATCTTTTGGCGGGGGCGCACGACGTTGGATCAATTTAGGAGTGTTCTCCTTGCAACCTTCGGAGTTGGCGAAAGTAACGCTGCTTCTCGTCCTCGCTCGTTTTTATCACCGTCACGTTCCTCCGGATGGTTACCGCTTACGAGACTTGGTGATTCCCGCTCTGCTAGCAATGGTTCCCGCCGCCCTGGTGTTGGCTGAACCGAATCTCGGCACTGCAGTCATTCTCGGGCTCTTGTTTATGACGTTGACATGTGCAGCCGGCATTCGCGTCGGCTCCCTCGCGTTAGTCCTAGTTGCTGGCGGAAGCGTGTTGCCCCTCGTATGGCAACACATGAAGCCGTATCAGAAACAGCGAGTGCTCTCGTTTTTGAATCCGGACCAAGATCCGCTTGGAGCCGGTTATCACATGATTCAGTCGAAAATTACCATAGGCTCGGGCATGTTGTGGGGGAAAGGGTTTCTCCAAGGGACGCAGAATCGGCTTGATTTTTTACCTGAGAAACACACCGATTTTGTTTTTGCTGTTGTTGCGGAAGAGTGGGGGTTTGTCGGCGCTGTTGTGTTGCTGGCCCTCTATGGGGCGCTCATGGCGAAACTGCTGGCTATTGCATGGCAAGCACGGGACCGCTTTGGCTTCTGTTTAGCAATCGGGGCCGTCAGTGTGGTGTTCTGGCAACTGCTGATCAATCTTGGAATGAATCTGGGCGTATTGCCTGTCGTCGGCGTGCCTCTTCCGCTGCTCAGCTACGGAGGGTCATCCCTTTTGACTGTGATGATGTGTTTGGGCCTGGCGCTGAATGTCAGCACCAGGCGGGCGTTGTATTGATCACACCACGGTTGAGATCGCTTTGACGAGATGCGCTTTCGGCACCGCACCAACGATCTGTTGCTGTACCTGACCATCTTTGAAAAGAATCAAGTTAGGAATGCCGCGCACGCCATAATTGGCGGGCGTGCGGGGATTATCATCTACATTCATTTTGACTATTTTGAGCTTTCCCGCATATTCGGTCGCCAGTTGGTCAACAATGGGAGCAATTGCACGACACGGCCCGCACCACGGCGCCCAGAAATCGATGAGCACGGGAACAGAAGACTTCAAGACTTCACTGTCAAATGTATCATCAGAGATTTGTACGATATTCTCGGCCATTGAGCTGCCTCCTTCTACGATAGTGGTTCTTCAATAGCAAAAAGAAGCCGGACAACCTAGTAGGGAAAGAAAAACGCCTAGAAAAGAATGTCTGCCGAATGCAGACCGCCCTATGTAGCCTTAGGAAGAGAAGGCGGCCTCTCTTTTCTCATGGATCCGCCTGCTGAATTGATTTTTCCCTCACGAGCCAGTCAACTCTTGGGCGATGTAGGGCGCCGATTCAATGAGGACCTCTTGCAGCACCTCTCGAAGCGGTTTGTTTAGGATCTCAAGTTTGGTGACCAGAAGAGAAAGGACGGCAAAATACCGCTCTTTGCTGTCCAAACTCATCCTCGTTAACCGTGTTTTCATCGCCGCCTGAAAACGTTGCTGTGTGGCAAGAATCTGTTTCTCAAGATCTTGTTCGATGAGCGACATATCCGCCATGATTGATCCCTCGATTCTTCTCAGACAACTGCTGTCATCCACGCATTTAGCTTGTTGCTCCCGCGAGGTGGGGAATAACCTCGTGGGCGAGCATCTCCAAATGCGCCATTTCGTCGAAGACCGGATTGAGCATCAGATGCCGTGCGCCGGCGCGGACCAGCGCTCCTAACTTATCGATACATTCAGCACGGCTGCCCCAAATCGAGACCCGCGAACCCATGTCAGCATTCTTATAGCGCACGGCAAACCATTCGCGTAACCGACGTTCGGCGCGCTCTCGGTCATTGTCGATGGCAATGTAGACACGTTTAGAAACCGCAAACGTAGCGGGGTCGCGCTGCGCCGCCTCCAAGCAGTTGCGCAGCATTTCCATGTGTTCGACGAAGTCCGCCGACGAGGAGGAGCCTGCGCCCATCCAGCCGTCGCCGTGCCGCACCGCGCGCTTGAGCCCGATGGCGGTGCGCGCGCCAAACCAGAGCGGAGGATGGGGCTTCTGTATAGGTTTTGGCTCCATCGGGGCGTTGGCAAATTTCCAGAAAGATCCCGCCATAGTGGCTTTTTGCTGCGTCCAGAAGGCTTTCATTACTTGGAGCCCTTCGACAAATTGGCGAGACCGTTGCTCGCTGGAGACGCCGAAGACCGCCTCTGGCACATGCGGGCCGCCGAGCCCGACGCCGACAGTGAGCCGCCCCTGACTTAATTGATCCACCGTCGCCAAGCTTTTCGCCAATTGTACGGGATTGCGTACGACGGTAATCATGACCGACGTGCCCAGGCGCACCTTAGTGGTGAGCGCAGCAACATACGTGAGCAATGTGACCGGTTCTAAGATGATCGAGTCGCTGAGAATTTGTTCTTGCACCCAGAGGCTATCGTAGCCGAGCGCCTCGGCTTTCTGGACGAACGCACGGATAGACGCGACGTCGACGGGAGAGCTGTTGAACGTCTGGGGGATTGCGACGCCGCAAGAGATTTGACGAGTTGCCATCTTTTTCTCCTCTTTCTTCACTATGCCAATCAGAAGAAGTTGGGCGTTTATCCTTCTTCGGCCATAGGGGGTGATGCCGCCATGTTGTCAACAAAGTTCTCAAAGCGCGTGTACTCTTTGCGAAACGTGAGCCGTACGGTTCCTGTCGGGCCATTGCGTTGCTTGCCAATGATGATCTCCGCGACGCCTTCATCTTGGCTGTCTTGTTTGTAGACTTCATCCCGATAGATAAACATGATGACGTCTGCATCCTGCTCAATACTTCCTGATTCCCTGATGTCCGACATAATCGGTCGTTTGTCGGCGCGCAGCTCGACCTGGCGGTTGAGCTGTGAGAGCGCGATCACAGGGATGTTGAGTTCTTTGGCGAGCGACTTCAGGCTGCGAGAGATTTCGGACAATTCTTGCGTGCGGTTTTCTTGGGAAAAGCCACGCATCAGTTGTAAGTAGTCGATGATCAGGAGACCGATATTGGCTTCGCGTTTCAGGCGTCGCGCTTTGGCGCGCATCTCCAAGACGTTTTGTCCCGGTGTGTCGTCAATGTAGACTGGAGCGTCAGAGAGTCGCCCCGCCGCCATCGCCAGCCGGGGAAAATCGCGCTCGCCGAGATAGCCGGTGCGCACCTTGGCGTTATCCACTCGCGCCTCGGCGCACAGCATGCGCATGACGAGCTGTTCTTTTGACATTTCCAAGGAGAAAATAGCAACAGGAGTATTATGATGCAGCGCGGCGTATTGGGCGATATTCAAAACGAACGCCGTTTTTCCCATGCTGGGTCTCGCCGCCACAATGACGAGATCAGACGGTTGCAAGCCGGCTGTTTTGGAATCCAGATCGAGAAAGCCGGTGGGTACGCCGGTGACCATCTCTTTGCGTTCGTAGAGCTGTTCGACGATTTTGATCGTGTCCATGATCATGTCGCCGAGTTTAATGAACGCTTGACGCGTGCGTTTTTCGGATACGTCGTAGATCAGTCGTTCAGCTTCATCGAGGAATTGATCGATTTCCTCTGGACCGCTGTAGCAGCGACCGGCGATGTCTTGGCAGACGTTGATGAGACCGCGCAGGATCGCTTTTTCGCGCACGATACGGGCGTAATGAGCAATGTTGGCGGCGCTGGGGATCTTTTCTTGTAACTCAGCGAGATACGTCGCTCCGCCGATCTGCTGCAAGTCTCCTTTGGCTCTGAGCGTATCGGTGAGGGTGATGAGATCGATAGGTTCCCCGCGCTCACTGAGCGCAACCATCGAGCGAAAAATCTTGCGGTGGGTTTCGCGGTAGAAATCCTCTTCGCTCATGAGTTCGATCACGCGATCGAGCGAATGCGGATCAAGCAAAATACCACCTAACACGGATTCTTCGGCGTCAAGACTCTGTGGCGGCACTTTTCTGAGGGCGTCTTCCAGAATAGCCATAATGATTATCTACGGTAAAGAATGCGCCGAAACTGGACAAGGGCGGCAGCGCTGGGAACGGTTGAGTAGTGGTGCAGTTTAATCAGGCTACCCTCTTACGCGGTAGGAGTCCGATTCATCGGACCCGCCACAGGGCTTGATGAATCAAGCCCCTACATGGTGGAGCGCACGGGTCAGTCGTCGCCAAGGTTCATCCATTATGGGAAATTGCACTACTACCAACGGTTGAGACAAGTTGAGAGCCGGTTCAAACTCAGTTCCAAACCAGTCTCAGGCTAGTTTAGCAACTGGCTTTGAACTTGCCTTGAACTAGTGTTGTTACTCATCATCGATCGTCGACCGGACATACGCAAAGAGTTGGGAGATCTGTTCGAGTCCGTCCATAATGCGTGGCCCATACCAACAGAGCGCCATGCCATCGATACAATAAAAGTGGCCGCCGCGGCCGGCTGGAGTATGCGCGAGTGGCTTGAGGTGAATGAAGTGCTTCGTCGCAAAGGGATAGGGTTCGCTGGGCAGCAGCACGACTTGAGGGGCGAGGGCTTCGATCTCTTCAAGGGTGACCGTGAAGTAGCGGTCCGGTCTCGTTCGGAGGATGTTTTCGCCGCCACAGGTCCACAGCATGTCGTCGCTGTATGTATCGTGGTTGAACGCCATCCATGGTTTCCTCCAGATGGGACAAAAAACCCGGAGTCGGGGTTGGCTTGCCGCTTTGACGGTTACTTGATCATACGTCGCGTGCATCGTCTCGCTCATCGGTCCACTTTCTGTCCGGCAATTAAGCAATATGCCGAGCCTTTCGATCGTGGTGATGCCTTCGGCTACGGTGTGCGGTGAGGTGACATAGATCGGCAAGCCTTGCTCGACGAACCACGCGAAATCTTCTTTCCGATTTTCTTCATCGTTGAGAATAAGTAAATCAGGTTGAAGCTGGAGGATGGTCTCGCGTTGCGGGTCTTTCGTGCCGCCGAGTTTCGGAAGCTGCGCGATGCGTTCAGGAGGATGGGTACAGTAGTCCGTCACGCCTACTACACGATCGCCAGCGCCAATGGCAAAGAGCGTTTCAGTAATACTCGGGACGAGACAAATAATGCGTTGCGGCTGGCGAGGGAGCGAGAGCGGGCGTTGGAGATCATCCAGAAATTGCATAAGGGAAAGGGTAGGGGCGCATTACCATGCGCCCTGCGATTTAGGACTTAATAAAATCCCGCACTAACACGGACACTTTCTCCAGCTGTTCGAGCTGTGGGACATGCGCCGCTTGCTCGATCATTTCGACGCGTGAGCCTGCGATGCGAGAAGCGAATTCCTGTGCGTACACAGGAGGGGCAAGTTTATCGCTTTTTCCCCAGACGAGGAGCGTAGGCGACTTGATGCGGTGAATGCGTTTTTTCAACCCCTTATCTGGGAGAGGCCAGACAAATTTGCCCGTGCACGCCAAAGCCCACGTGGTGCGGATCTGGGCGTCTTGTTGAGCCTTTTCATCTTCGGGCACTGCGAGCATCTGCATGGCGATCGGCCCAGTAGGGTCATGAAAGGCGGCTTTTACGACTTCTTCTGGCGGGATAATCATCCAATTTTTTACCGGCTGATCATCTCGCCATAGCCCGATCGGGCACAGTAACACAAGTTTACTTACTCGCTGCGGATAAGAAGCGGCGATTTCCGCCGCCACCATGCCGCCAAACGAGTGCCCAATGACCGCAGGGTTTTGTAACCCAAGCTGCTCGAACAACTCGTCATAATACAACACCAGGTCCCACAAGTTATCAAGCGGCTTGATGCCGTCGGGGTCGCCCCAGGTGGTGCCGGGATGCTCAGGGGCATACACCGTGAAGTTCTTCGCCAATTCGTCGAGGAACGGGTCCCACGTGAGTCCATACGCGCCGTGCAGAAATACCACTGGCGGCCCGCCGCCAGCGACCTGGATTTTCGGTTTAATTTTGTTTTCCCAGACACTGACCGTACGTTCTTGTACTGCAACCATTCCGTCTTCTCCTTACAGGGCGGCAAGCGAGACCTGACGTTTCCCCCGCAGGCGTTCCGGCCACCATTTATTTTCCCACTTGTCATCCCACATATCGTGGAGGTGCGGCATGACGTCTCGGCTAAACAAGTCGATATTTTTCAGCGTGAGATCGTGGGGCATCGAGCCAATATGCAGCAGCACCATTAAATTGCCAACGCGTAGGTCTTGCACGGCCTCGCGGAGCATGTCGCGGACAGTGGCGGGGCTCCCGGCGATAATCAGTCTTTTATCGACAAAATCTTTGAACTTGTAGTTGGGAATGGCCTCTAACTGCTCAAAGGTGCTCTTCAGCAAGCCTTTCCGCACGCTATTCTCCAGACTGCGATAGTCTTGATGCCCAGGCGGAAAGAAGAACTCGCCAGGAATGTGTAGCGATTTGCTGTAGAAATATTTGATGTGTTTTTCGTAGAGTTTTTCCGCCTGCGCATCTGTGTCGGCTACCGCTACCAGTTGCAGAAACCCAGCGCGGAAGGGATTTGGTTCAATACCGCGTTGAGCGATGAACTGCCAGAAGCCATCCATGACGCCTCTGCCAACGACCGGACCATAGTAGCTCAAGAAACAATAGCAATGGTTATGCTGCGCCGCGAATTCCCAGGTGCTCAGACTACCTAATCCAGGGATCCACACGGGAGGGTGCGGCTTCTGAATGGGGTGTGGCCACACATTGACCATTGGCAGTTGGAAATATTTGCCATTCCACGCGAAAATGTCCGGAGCGGTCCAGGCTTTCAAGATCAGATCATGCGCTTCGTAATAGCGTTCGCGCTGTTCAATCGGCGTGATCCCGGCGCAGAGGGTGGCGTCCATTGCTGTGCCAAGCGGCATGCCAGCCACCAGACGACCGCCACTGATGCAGTCAAGCATGCCATATTCTTCCGCGACACGTGTGGGAGGGTTCGTCGTTGGGAGAGTAGAGCCCATTTGGACGACGGCGACGTCCGTGCCATTGGTAGCACGTGCGAGGACGGACCCCATGAGGTTCGGGCTCGGCATGAATCCGTAGGCGTTCTGGTGGTGCTCGTTGACGCAGATGCCATCCATGCCGGACTTTGCCGCATAGATCAGCTCATCGAGCGTCCAGTTGTAATACTGCCCCACCTTTTCAGCGTCACCGAGTTCATTCCACGGCGGATCCACCCACACCGAATGGTACCGTTGTTCAAAATCGTCCGGCAGATCCCGGTAGGGCATGAGGTGGAACATGGAAATCTTCATAACCTGACCTCCTTACTGTGTTCGCGTGCATCCTATATCTCACTGTCCGACCGTGGCAACCCTGTCTTCCCGATCCTTAGGGAAGAAGCAAGAGGAATATGGTAGCAATAGCAGATTTTCCACTCTGTACGGAGAGAGCATTTGCGTCTAACCTATTCTGCTTAGTAAGATAAAAACTTGGGATTATCGATTGTCACACTCAATAAGTTGATAGCATGATAAAGAGAACATGGGGTTAGACAAAAGGCGTCCTTATGGGCGTATTGTTCACAGCATGTTTGGGATCGTAAAGCGAGCTGAAATGGATTGTATGAAGCGGCGCGGGTCGCACTTACTCAGGAATGTCGCATAGGAACCTGCTATGACCCCGAAAACAATCCCCAGCCGACAAGCGCTTATATTAGTAGTTGACGATGATCTTACCGAGCGGCTCTTAATACGTGAAGTGTTGGAACAAGGAGGATTTACTGTTGAAGAGGCCGGCAATGGTGTACAGGCAGTTGCAGCGTTTTCTCGTGTCCGGCCGGATATTGTATTGCTGGATGTCGTGATGCCAGAAATGGACGGGTTCGCTGCATGTGCGGCGCTGCGTCAATTGCCTCAGGGTGAACATACGCCAGTATTAATGGTCACTGGACTTGATGACGTAGCATCGATCAATCGCGCTTATGAAGTCGGAGCGACGGACTTTATTACCAAACCTATCAACTGGACGATATTGAACCATCGTGTGCGCTATATGCTGCGAGCCAGTCAAGCATTCGAAGAGGCGAAAAAGGCGAGCCAGCTCAAATCCGAGTTTTTAGGCGCCATGTCGCATGAATTGCGGACCCCGCTCAACATTATTCTTGGCTACGCGGAGATGTTGAATGATCCTGTCTATGGCGCTTTGACTGGAAAACAAGCAGATTTTCTCTGTCGTATTGACCGGAACACCCGCGAGTTGGTGACGTTGATTAATGAGACCCTCACCATGAGCCGTCTTGAGACCGGACGCTTACTTATTAATCTGCAAGCGGTGAATCTCGAGACACTGTTAACTGAAGTGAAAACAGAAATGCAGGATATTGGTGAGAAGTCGACGCTGCAACTGCAGTGGCGAGTGACGCCTGGATTGCCGCCCATAGTTGTCACTGACTCCTTCAAGCTTAAAATTGTCCTGAAAAATCTTGTCGCCAATGCAATCAAGTTTACTCCCAAGGGTAGCGTGACGGTGGAGGTCGGTCCTTTGAGAGACGGAGTAGTAATTCGGGTGACTGATACCGGTATTGGCATTGCCCCAGAGGATCTTGCTTTGATTTTCGAACCGTTCCATCGGGCAGCGCAGACTGAGCGGTCGAATTACGGCGGAGTGGGATTAGGACTCTACATTGTGCGGCAGATTCTGGAGCTGATCGGCGGAACGGTTACGGCGGAAAGCCGGGTCGGCCACGGTTCTACTTTTCAGGTGTGGCTGCCGCAACACCACCCGGAAGCCTCTGTTTCTTCCTGAACCCTAGTCTTTATGGTCGCTCATTAGCGTGAACGCAACACGTCTTCTAGCCGTTTACGATCTTCCGTCGAAATGCCTTCCTTGGGAGTGGGGGAAGGAGCGGATTGTCCTGTGACATGAGGGAGGGGGCGCCCTGGCTCTGGCGCCAGCGTGGCAATTGATGAAGAGGGAGAAGATTGGGGCGTTTGCGATGGTGGAGTGGTAGAGGGGGGCGTGGACGGTGGAGACGGCGCCGTTGGCGCATCTTTTTGCATAGCTTGAGGCGGCTGTAAGGGGAGACGTTTGCTCTTACCAAAAAAGCCGATGCGGTTCAGCTCTTGCTCCATAATAAAAATCGCGACGAGGACGCCGCTCAGAAAGACAATGCCTAGCAGCATGAGGATCTTGGGGAGAATCCAGCGTCTTTGCTTCGGTGTTTTTTTCTTATTTGATGTAGCCATAATTCAAACTTCTCATATTTGTGGACGGAGCATTGCCCAGATCGCTTCCCAGCTGGTGCGCTGATGCCAACCTTCGACTCCGTTGTACCATTTGAGGCCGACTGATTGGAGTCGCCGACTGCGCGCCGCTAGCGTGAACCAGAACGGCGCCGTGCGTCCATAGAAGAGTTGGGTGATGGAGTATAAACGAGTTAACTTTTTCCCGATCGAAGAGGCGGCAAGCGCGCTGGTGTAGTTACTGAAAGCAAACTGTCGCGCGCGCAGGGCGGAGAGAATCTGCTGCGTGGCAAACTTGCCATACTCCAATGCAAACGAGATTCCTTCTCCCATTAACGGTTCAGCGCCGGCAGCATCGCCCACGAGTACGACATGAGGAGCTGCGAGCTGTCGTCGGGGCGCGTAGCCACAGATGGGGAACGCCCGGAACTTTAAGCTAGAAAGTGCCGAGTGCCGAGTGCTGAGTGTTGAGTGAAAAGAATCCGAACCTTGAACATTGAACCTTGAACGTTGAACCTTGAACGTTGAACCTTGAACTTGTAAAGCCGCTATTTCTTGGGCAAGGAGTCGTTGAAGATCGACGTTCGTAAGTCGCGTAGCCCCGAGTGAGTAAACGCCGACGTTGATATGAGGTATGCTGTGAATCAAGCACGGAAACTCCCAGAGATAGCCTTTGAGTCCTTGGCTGACTGGTAAGAAATTGAAGTCATAACGGCGCTGCGAAAATCCTGGCCAAGTAGTCTCAGCCACAGGCACATCGCACATAAGAGCCTTGCCCACGGGAGTAGTGTCTTCGCCGATCAAGCGGCGACGAACACGACTACCTGAGCCATCGGCTCCCACAACGACCCGAGCCCAATATGTCTCTTTTTTTGTCTCTATGCGAACTCCAGTTGCTTCACGAGTGAGTTCGAGTACTTTCTCACCCTCACGCAGTTCTGCGCCACGAGCACACGCAGCTTGCACAAGAGAGTGATCGAATTCATCTCTCCTGACGACTGAACACATGCCGCCGTCTTCGCAAAACACCTCACGGCCCGGTGGGACACGCACAAACGCACGATCCACCTGCACATGGGGGATAGAAAGTGGAATATCCAATTCTTTGAGACAATCGAGCGTATGTGGAATCAGCCCCCCCGCGCAAATTTTCTCGCGGGGATGCACCGCTTTGTCCAGGAGCAAAATCTCGCCAGCCAACGAAGGATCAGTCTTGAGCAAATGCAAAGCGGTTGAGGACCCAGACGGACCAGAACCGACGATAATGATATCTCGAGAAATCACGATGTTAAGGAAGGTACCACAGGCAGGGAAATGACAAAAGATCGTCAAGTCTCAGACGATTGTATCATTGAGTCATTGAGACGATGAGGAAAAGATGATCAATCACCTTTTTACCCGCCTGCCACGGGCGGAAAAATGCTTACGGTATCTCCTTCGGCGAGCTGGCGGTCGAACTCGCGTGTCTGCTCGCCATTCACCAAAACCATCTGGGCTAGCTCTACAGGAATGTTGAGAAAATCAATCAGTGTCTGAATGGTCGCGCCGTCTGCAAGCGTGATGTGCGCTTTGCTGCCAGAGGACCCTGGCGGTAGTTTTTTCCGTAAGTTGGCGAACAGTTTGGCTTCGATTTGCATTGTCTATTGTTAGTCCTTTCACATTGGAGCCTAGTACATTCACTACGCTGAAGATGAGGGATAGGAGAGGGAGCCGTCATTCCCGCGGAAGCGGGAATCCAGGCTCATGACGTCAGGCCACTACTGAATCTCCCTGGATTCCGGGTCTCGCGTTGCTCGCCCGGAATGACGTACACCGTTTCTCTTGTATCTTTATCGCGGTGAACTATTAAGTAGACACGTAATACACCTCCCGCCTTACAGATTCTTCCCAATCCCCGGCGTTGGTGTGGGCTTGAGTTCTGTGTACTTGGTCGGACGCGAATTCACTAACAGAGCGTGATTGGCGTTACCCCAGCGTTCTGGTTGTAGTCCGTTGAAGCGGTAGTTGCGGTCGCGGGCCGGGGTCCCGAGCAGGGTTTGTTGTATGAGCGCAGCCGCGACGCCGTTCGCGATGTAAGCGCGCCGCAGATCAGTCGGATGCGAACGAATGTACTGCGCCCAGGCGCCCAGGGATGTTTTGGTTTGAATCATGCCCTTCGCCATGCCGACATCATTGAGCATGGTAACATCTTGGATCGGTCCGACAAACAGCGCCCCGACCATGCGGTCGCCTTCCCACACGTATTTTCGATAAAGTGGACGTGTTGGGTTCGAGACGATCGTCGTCTCTCGCCCCTCTTCTCGCCAAACGCCGAAACTCGCGCAGTGCAGGTTGACCACGTCAAGCACATTGATCAGTAGACTGCCGGGATAATGCGTCTCTTTGCCCGCCATATTCGCGCCGGCAATACGCCCATGATCAACGGCGGTCGGCTGAATCGCATGAATGGACGCTGAGCCGCTGAGTAAATCCGGTCCCGCCGCAACATCGCCCGCTGCGTAAATCCCGGCGATGTTTGTCTGCATGCGATCATCAACCACGACCCCGGCGCCGTTCATAGTGATGTCGGAGCCAGCCAGAAAACTGGTGTTGGGTTGAATGCCGGTCGCAAGAATCACTAGGTCGGCCGAGAGCGTAGCTCCAGTGCTAAGCGAGAGTTGTAACTTGCCGTTTGCTTCCTTGGTAATACCTTTGACTTGCGCATTAGTGTGCAGCGCGACGCCGCGTGCGCGTAGCCAACCGGCTACAGCATTTGCGCCTTGGGCATCAAGCATGCGCGGGAGGACTTGATCAGCCATCTCCACTACGGACAAACGCCAGCCGAGCTTGGCCATCGCGTTTAAGACGATGAAGCCGATGAATCCAGCGCCAACCAGCACTGCTTCCGGCTTGCCTTGTCCATCGGCTATTGTCTTACGCGCATCATCGAGCGTCCAGAACGTATGGACGCCGTCCAAGTCAGCGCCAGGAATCGGAGGCCGTTGCGCTGAAGAGCCGGTGGCGATTAAGAGCGTGTCGAACGGTAGAGTCTTTCCATCACTCAGTGTGAGTGTTCGTCCTTGTGTATCAATTTTCTGGACGCGGATTCCTAACATGGGTTCGACATTTTGTCGACGGAAGTAATCCTGATCGCCAATCAGGACATGCGGTTCAGGAATTTCTTGAGCGAGATAATAAGGGAGGACCATGCGAGAGTATGCGGGCTCATCCGACACTAAGGTAATCGAAGAAGATTGGTCCACTGCGCGAATGGCTTCGATTGCCGCTGTTCCTGCCGGTCCGCCGCCAATGATGACATGTCGTGGCATATTCGCTCCGCTACATGTTTCTGGTTTGTGATTCCTAGTCCGGAGGGGCGTAGCATGCTACGCCCCTACAAAGACGAAACTGCACCACCTCACACATCTCACTTCTCATGCGAGCCCCAGCTCTTTCAACTTCTCCGGTGTGATGCGTCCTTCGGTGTCCCACCCACGCAGTTGATAGTATTCCGGCAGCATCTCGCCGAGCCGATTCACTTGACCCTTTGCCGGGCCAGAGGGAATCGGTTCTTCCAGGATGCGCTTCGGCAGCGTGTCTTCTTTACCGGTCATGCCGGACCGTTCATTCCACAACCGCTCCAGGTTCCAGATGCGCTCGCCGATCTTCATGAGATCGTCCATCGTATAGGTAACGCCGGTTGCAGCAGAGAGCTGCGGCAGAATGTCTTCCAGCCCGATACCAAAGGTCAAAAACTGACACAGACCGGTCGCATCTACAGTTGCAGTAGCGTCCTGGAAGAGTTTAGTAATTTCGGCTTTTCCTTGGGTGGCGCGTGGGTCCATCTGACGGGGCAGACCCAGAATCTCAGCGGCGACAGTATAAGCTTTCAGGTGACACGCGCCACGGTTTGAGGTTGCGTATCCCAGGCCCATGCCCTGAATAGCGCGCGCTTCGTAGGCGGCAAATTCTTGTCCGCGCACGCCCATAAACAATTCCGGACGACCGAATTTCTCTGTCATCCGCTTAGAGCCTTCAGCCAGTTCTGTTCCGAATCCCTCGCGGTACGCTACCTTTTCCGCCATGGTGATCAAGGCTTCTCCACTGCCGAATTTGAGGGGAATGCCTGCCTCGGCTAGGGGCACGGCGCCTTTTTCATACAGCTCCATCGCTGCAGCCACGGTAGCGCCAAAGCTGATCGCATCCATCCCGAGTTCGTTACACAACCAGTTGGCTTTAATGAGCGCGTCAAGGTCGCCCACGCCGCATTCGGCCCCCATCGCCCACGCCGCTTCGTACTCTGGTCCTTCGCCGGCGATTTTCCAGTTATGAGGATGCGTTGTCACAGTGTACTTGCCAGCCGCATCACCGGGCAAGGTTGCAACGCGACCACAAGCGATCGTGCAGGCGAAGCACGCTTTGTTCGACACAAGGCGTGTCTCGGTGAGTGTTTCACCACTGATCTCCTCAGCCTTCTCGAAAACTGTTTCTTGGTGATTGCGCGTGGGCAACGCGCCATGTTCATTGATGACGTTGACGAGCACTTCCGTGCCATAGATAGGGAGCCCTTGGGAGGTGACAGGCGATTCGCGCAGTTTCACTTTCATAGCCCACTGCGCTTCCATGTAAGCTATTGGGTCCGCCAGCCGAACAGCGCCGGTGCCGCGCACAGCGACGGCTTTCAAATTCTTGGACCCCATAACCGCGCCCACGCCGGAGCGGCCTGCTGCGCGGTGCAGATCATTCATAATGCAAGCGAAGCGCACGAGCTTCTCACCTGCTGGACCGATGCTGGCGATGATAGCGTCTGGTACGCCTAACTCGGCCTTAAGATGTTCCTCGGTTTCCCAGACGGTTTTGCCCCAGAGATGTGAGGCGTCGCGCAGCTCGACCTGATCATCATAGATCCACAGGTAACAGGGTGATGAAGCGCGACCTTCAAGGATCAGCATGTCATAACCAGCCGCTTTAAGTTCTGGTCCCCAGAGGCCGCCGGAGTTCGAGGTGGTGATCGCGTTGGTTAAGGGACCTTTCGTGACCACCATATAACGCGAACCGCAGGAGGCGTTGGTGCCAGTCAGAGGTCCGGTGACCACCATCATTTTGTTGGCGGGGCTGAAAGGCTCAACGGTCGGATCAACTTCCTCAAGCAAATAGCGCGCGCCGAGACCACGTCCGCCAATGTAGTCGTGCGCCCACTCTTCGCGTAACGGTTCTTTGGTAATTTGCCGCGTCGTCAAGTTGATGCGAAGCACTGTTCCAGTCCAACCGTGCATCATTGGCGGCCTCCTTCCTGCATGGTTTGAAATCGGCTATTCACCCGTTGCGCCCACGAAGCGAGCCAATCGGGTTGCTCAAGCTCTGTATATTCGATGGCGTCGGTGGGGCATGCTTTGACACAGGCCGGATCGCCGCCGCAGAGATCACACTTGAACGCTTTGTGCGTATCCGGATTGTAAAACATGGTGCCATAGGGGCAGGCAATGGTGCACACTGCGCAGCCGACGCAGACGTTATCCATCACGACTTTTGCGCCAGTCATGGGATCCAGAGCGATGGCGTTTACTGGGCAGGCGGTCATGCACCAGGCTTCGTTACATTGAAAGCAGGTATACGGTGCGTAACTGGCCTGTTCGTCGAAAACATAGACGCGAATCACTGAACGCGCCGGTTGAAATGTACCGGTTTGGACGAAAGAACAAGCGAGTTCACACTGGAGACAGCTCGTGCATTTATCTGGGATAATCCGCAATTGTCTCATGCGTTTCATCCTTTCTTTCAAGGAATGACAACATGCGACAACGTACTTCCGACCGTTAAGGCTGTCAACTTTTCTTTGAGCAGGGACGTCTTCCTTGACAGCCCTAGAGGTGGTGGTCTATGGGTCAGCAAGAGAGGTGCAAATGCTATTTGATGCCCGCAAACACAAACCCAGGAGGGGAATCGCATGACGTACGATTTACTCGTTCGGAATGGAACTGTAGTTGATGGAACTGGCGCTCCGGGGCGCCGAGCAGACATTGCCGTGACCAATGGCCGGATTGTTGAAGTCGGCGCAATTCGTGACAGCGCCAAGCAAACTATTGACGCTGCTGAGTTAGTAGTTGCTCCGGGGTTCATCGACCCTCATACCCACTATGATGCACAGATCGACTGGGACCCATTGGTGAGCTGCTCGTCATGGCACGGCGTCACTAGCGTAGTGATGGGTAATTGCGGTGTTGGCCTGGCGCCCTGTCGCCCAGATCAGCGCGAAGCGTTGGCGTGGGATCTTGTCAATGTTGAAGGAATGTCCTTCAATGTGTTGTCCAAAGGCGTGTTGTGGGAATGGGAGAGCTTTGCCGAATTCATGACCGCGAAACGCAAAGGGCTGGGCATCAACCTCGGGTTCCTCATGCCCCTGTCGCCTTTTCGCTCGTACGTCATGGGAGAATCCGCTCAGGAACGCGCCGCAACTGAAGACGAGACAAAGCAGATTGCGGCATTACTGCAGCAGGGTATGCAAGCTGGCGCATTGGGATTTTCTACGACTGTGGCGACGCAACACGTGGGGTTTCGGGGTCGACCGCTTGCGTGTCGCCTGGCAAACCGTGATGAACTAGGCGCCTACGCTCGGGTGTTGCGAGATCTGGGCTACGGCTCGATCGAAGTGAATATGGGCGGAGCAGGGTCCTCATTTTTGCCGCCAGGCTCAACCGAGTTGATTGATTTCCTGCTCTCTGAGAGTCGACGACCGGTCACTTGGCTATCGGTGCAGACTCGCACTGATCAGCCCACCGCGCATCGTGAACTCCTGATAAACATGGACGCGCTAATCAAACGCGGCGGGATTCCGCAGGCAAGTTGCCAACCGACCGAGATTCAGTTCAATTTACGCAACCCATTTATTTTGGGTCCCTACGAAGTGTGTCACCCGCTATTCAATCGCTCGATCGCTGAACAGTCGCGCATCTATGGCGATCCCGCCTTTCGTGCGGCCTTCCGTGATGCTTATACCCGCTCGCCCAAGGCATTTAGCGGGCAGTGGGCGCGAGTTGAAGTTTGCAAAGTGAAAAACCCCGCCCATCAGGAATGGATCGGAAAGAGCATTACTACGTTGAGCACCAGTGCAGGGAAGGACCCGCTGGACACTTTCTTTGATTTAGCGCTGGCCGACGAATTGGGTATTGAGTTCTCATTAGGGATGTTGAACTTTGAACCATCGTTGTTGCAAGAGGTGATTACCGATTCGCGCGTGTTGATCGGTCTCTCCGACGGCGGCGCACACGTCGATATGCTGTGCAACACCGGCTATCCAACGTATCTGCTCGGCACGTGGGTGCGCGACCGGCAAGTGATGAGTTTAGAGCGTGCGGTGCAACGCCTGACCTCCGAGCCCGCGCAGATCTTCGGTTTGGCGGATCGCGGGGTCATTGCTGCAGGAAAGGCAGCAGACCTGGTGATCTTTGATCCCCGCACTATAGCGGCTGGCGACAAAGAGATGCTGTACGATCTTCCTGGTGGGGAAGGGCGCTTCGTCCAGCGCGCTGAAGGGATTCATTGGGTAGTGGTTAATGGGTCGGTGTTGTTCGCCGATGGCGGGCATTCAGGCGTGCTTCCTGGACGGGTCTTGCAAGCTGGCAAGTAAAGCCGATTGGTTCAGATAGAGAATCGCGCTTCTGTATGATGCAGAGGGAAAAGAGATGACATTCGACGAGCATCTTGAGCAACTTATTTCTCTCCTCCAGCGTGAAGGGCGCATAACGTATCGCGCCCTCAAGCGACGGCTCAATGTAGAAGACGACTATCTGGCAGATCTCACAGCGGAGCTCATCGACGCCAAACGCCTCGCGGCAGATGAGGACGGTAAGGTGTTGGTGTGGACAGGTAATAGTAGTCTAGAGTCTAGCGTCCAGAGTCTAGAGTCAGAGGAGCAAAAGCGAATTTTCACGGTTCAGACCCCAGACCCTAGACGCCGGACCCTAGACGCCGCCGGCGAGCGGCGGCAATTGACGGTGATGTTTTGCGACTTGGTGGGTTCCACCGCGCTCTCGCAACAGCTTGATCCCGAGGAGCTGCGCGAGGTGCTGCGTGCATATCAAGAAACCTGCTCGGAGGTGATCCGCCGGTACGATGGGCATATCGCGCAACACTTGGGGGACGGCTTACTGGTCTACTTTGGCTATCCGGCGGCGCATGAAGATGACGCAGCGCGGGCCGTGCGGGCGGGACTAGAGATTATTGTTGCATTGCAGCACCTTTCTTCTCCCTCGCCCTTCCAGGGCAGGGCCGGCGCATTAAGGAAAAAACCCAAGAATTTCGAGGATTTCTCCTGGTATTCCTATGAACAAAGCTGCATTTTGCCCAGTCCCACGTCCTTCCCCTGCTGTCCTAACGCC
>JACXTT010001425.1_pt1 | contig 39676 bp, 33 predicted proteins | sample 9270951 | NCBI WGS metagenome assembly JACXTT01 (sample SAMN15532306, study PRJNA645909) | rock metagenome | isolation source: weathered quartz diorite | place: Puerto Rico | collected 2017-06-21
AAGTGAGTTGGCAAACTGGATCCCTTCCCCAACTCTATTAGAATCAGTCACTTGCGGGGAGGGTGTTTGCAGTTTGCCAACTGGCGTGGGGGGTATCTCAACCGACCTTGACTTCGCCGCCGACGACTCATGCCAAATTCGAAAGGCACACCCTCCCAACAAGCTGCTTGCGGCGTAAGAGTTTTTTGCTTTACCAAGGCGCCAAGGTGAAAGCGTCCATTCCGTCTGGGGGCGAAGTTATTGATCCATGCCGCTCGCATAATGACGACGTGGCCCCGCCGAGCGTAATACCCCTCTGTACACGTGTTTTTCCGGCCACCCCCAGCCCTGTAGCGAGCGCCAAATTGCGGAGCCGATAGCTCCGCTCAGCCGGAGACCCGGTTGTGAACGAAACTATGCCACTTTCTCTCGACGTCCTGAAATTTCCGTGATAAAACTGGCACGCGCCGATCCTTTTTCCTCACCCCCGTGCTCGACTTTAACCGATTATTCCCCTTGAGGGGAAAACTCCTCATTCGAGCAACAAAGCGGGCAAGCAGTGCGGATCGGATAAGCCGCTTGTCCGCGCTTTTGCGCGAATAGGGTGCATGCGCTCCCAGCGGTTATCCGATTTCATGGGTGTCACCCGAAAATCCCTGCCTTGCCATTAGACCCGCAACATCCAACCGTCCGCCAGCCCAGGAGCCGCTACATGCGCAGGCAACCGACGTATCGGCCCCTCGTCGAACCCCTCGAATCTCGCGAACTCCCCGCCGCCGGCATCACGGCATACGTTCTCAACAACAACCTCGTCGTCGAAGGCACCGCCAGCAACGATTACCTCAGCGTATCCCAAACCGACGGCAAGCTGTCGGTCTACGGCACGCAGATCAGCGTCGGCAACGCCAAGGCCGCCAGCGTTGATGCCGCTACCATCGCCAAGGTCGTCATAAACGGCTACGCCGGCAACGACACCATCATTGCCTCCACTCTCACCAAGGACGTGATCGCCAACGGCGGCGCCGGCAACGATTCCATCTACGGCGGCGCCGGCAACGACCTCCTCGACGGCGGCGCCGGCGATGATCTCCTCTACGGCGGCGCGGGCAACGACCGCATCATCGCCGGCGTCGCCGTCAGCGAGCACGACACCATCGTGGGGGGCAGCGGCTTCAACTCATACTGGCGGCCGTTCCGCGCCGGCGTCCCAGTCGTCAACGGCGAATCGGCCACCGATATCCGCCAAGGCGACGCCCCCGTCTGCCAAACCGACGCCGCCATGGCCGAGGCCGTCCAGCAAGGGCATCGCTTCGCCAACGATATCAAGTACCAAGGCAACAACATCTACGATGTGAAGGTGTACGGCACAGCCACGCCGCAAAAAGTGAAGTTCGACGGCTGGACTAACTCGAGCGATCCAGTCGTCGCCAGCGGCGAGTTCTGGACCGTCCTGATGCAGCGCGCACGCCTGCAATCACTTGGCATCGATCCAACCGTCCTGCACACCAGGGCCGAATGGAACACCCTCGACCAGAACACGCACGGCCGGCTCTACTCGATCGGCGAGGCCCTGTACGCCTTCACCGGCAGCATCTCGACCTACAAGGTCATCGGCGCCGCCAACCCACAAACGCTGCAAGCCGCCCTTGGCGGGGGCGATTACGTCGTGGCCCAGAGTCGCACCGCCAGCGGCGCCACCGCGGACGGCATCATGGGCAATCACGCCTATGCCGTCCTCGCGGTCTACAACGACGCGGGCGTCTGGAAAGTCCGCCTGTACAACCCCTGGGGTATGGACCGCGACAACGGCGGCGCCATCGACGCCCTCGACAAATCGAAGCCCGCCGCCAACGACGGCGTCATCACGCTGAGTTGGACGCAGTTCGCGAACGCAAGCAATTTCAAGGGCTACTTCGTCGCAGCGAAGAAATAGGCGCCTTGTCGCCCTTTCATCCCATCACCTATCGCGGCAGCGTGACTTTCCACATGACAAGTCACGAACTGGCATTTCGGCGGTTCATGCCAAAATCGGGTAGTGTCTCAGTTTCGATCGTAGACCTCACGCTCCGCGTGAGGATTCCTCACGCGGAGCGTGAGGTCTACAGTAGCGCGGTCAAACTTCGACACTACCCCCTTTTGTAATCATTCCACTTGACACGTTTTTTGACCGACGGTAAATCCCTCGCCAAACTGAACCAGGCTCCGTCCCGATGAGGCGGCGCAAGGCACACAAAAGGGGGGATCTATGCGTTACTGCGCGTGGCTGGCATGTTTGGCGGCAATGTCGATCGCGGGCTGTTCGAACGCCCGCATGTTGAACTCGACGCCCACCGGCGGGTGCGTCGCCGTTGCGAACAACTCCGACAGCTGGCCCAGCTACAACATGACCAAGGCCAAGGAGCTGATGAGCAAGCAATGTCCGAAGGGCTACCGAATCATCCGCGAGGAAGAGGTCGTGACCGGCCAGGATGTCGTGAACAACACGCAGCGCGAGACCAAGGACGTGCCTCTCGTCAAGGGGGTGTCGGCCCAGGTGCAGCAAACCCGCAACACTACCGAGGTGCGCGATCGCACCGAGTATCGAATCTGGTACGAGAAGATCCAATAATCCTTTGGTGATAGCGCAGCGGCGCGGTATCTTCATGTTTGCCGCTTGCCGTTTGGCGTTCGCGTTGACATGCCGAGTTTCTCGGCACTTCAACGCGGACGCTAAGCCGCAAGCGGCAAACTACGGAGATCACCATGCGCCGCATCTTCATCCTTTCGATCGTCGCCATTTCCATCATCGCCGTCGCGATCAGCGCCCAGCAACCACCGGAACTTCCGCAGAAAGGCAGCGGCCCCGGCAAACCGCTCTCACCTCAGGAGGCGCAGAAGCTCTTCAAGCTCGACGATGGCCTGCGTATCGAGCTGGTGGCTTGTGAGCCGCAGATCGAGAGCCCCGTCGCGATGGCGTTCGATCCCGACGGCCGCCTCTGGGTCGTCGAGATGCGCGATTATCCCAACGGGCCCGAGAAGGGGAAGCCGCCGCTGGGCCGCATCCGCATCCTCGAAGACAAGGACGGCGACGGCTTCTTCGAGACTTCGACAATCTGGGCCGACAACCTGTTGTTCGCGAACGGGTTATTGTTGTGGAAAGATGGCGCGATCGTCACCAAGGCGCCCCACATCGTCCACCTGCGCGACACCAAGGGCGCAGGTAAAGCAGACAAGACGGACGTTCTCTATGTCGGCTTTGCCGAGCAGAACCCGCAGTTGCGCGTCAGCCATCCGATCCTCGGCCTCGACGGCTGGATCTATTGCGCCAACGGTCTGCGCGGCGGCAAGGCCCAGCGAGCCGAGCCCCGTAAGGGGCCGGTTGATGTCGTCGATCTCTCCGGCATGGACTTCAAATTCGATCCCGTCAACCTCGACAAATACGAAGCCATCACCGGCCTGGGCCAGTACGGCAACACCTTCGACGAATGGGGCAATCGCTTCATCTGCGACAATCGCCATCACCTCCGCCACGTCGTGATGGAACAGCGCTACGTCAAACGCAATCCGTATCTCGCCGCCCCGGCTCTCGTCGAGGACATCAGCGTTCTCGAAGACGGCCCGCTCTCCTCCGGCGGCAAGGTCTATCCGATCTCGAAGAATTGGACGACGTCAAGCCTGCACGAAGGCCGCTTCACCGCCGCGTGTGGCGTCTTCATCTACCATGGAAAGTTGCTCGATAGTAGACCTCACGCTCCGCGTGAGGAAAAGAGGCCTCACGCGGAGCGTGAGGTCTACCATGGCGCCGCCTTCACCTGCGAGCCCACCGGCAACCTCGTCCACATGGAAATCCTCACGCCGAAGGGCGCCACCTTCAGCGCGAAGCCGCACAAGCAGGGCGTCGAGTTCCTGGCGACGACCGACGACTGGTTCCGCCCCGTGTTCCTGACGCATGGGCCGGAGGGGGCGCTGTACGTCGTCGATATGTACCGCGCCGTGATCGAGCATCCGGAGTTCATGCCGCCGGAGCTGAAGAACCGCCCCGACCTGTCGGCCGGCAAAGACAAGGGGCGCATCTGGCGCATCGTGCCGAAGGACCACAAAACGAAGACGCTGCGGCCCGGCTTGGCGAAGGCCTCGATTGCGGAGCTGGTCAAGACGCTGGAACACGAGGAGCCCTGGTGGCGAACCACAGCGCAACGGCTGCTCCTGGAGAAAAACGACAAGGCGATGATCGAGCCGCTGACGAAGCTGCTGGAGACGACGAAGAGCCCGCACGCGAAGATTCTGGCGGCATGGATGCTGGAGCGGCAGGGAAAATTGAACGAAAAGCAAGTTGTAAAGCAGCTATTGGACGAACATCCGCGCGTTCGTGAACACGGACTTCGACTTGCTGAATCCCGCGTGGTTACTCGCATGTTGTACGATGCACTGGCTTTCAAAACTTCAGATGATGATAGGCGCGTTCGATTTCAGGGGGCGTTGTTCTTCGCAGGAAACCTTCGATTCGGTACGGAAGGCTTCGACCACGGCCAAGAGTTTTCCCTTCCACTGGGGGCGCTAGACGTTGCAGGGTTTGAGAATGCGGAAAATGCCTGGATCCGGTTGGCCGTCCAAACGGCGCAACCTAAATTTGCCGCTGCACTCGTGGAGCGAGAATTCACCCGACGAAGCAAGACGAAATCACAAGGGCAGATGTTACGAGAATTATGCACAATCGTGGCCGCGCAGAAGGATGCGGAGTATTTTGCAAAAGCCTCCTACACCATCCGAATCGACACCCCGCTTCCACACATCAAGCGAGCTGGTTTTGCCGGTCTGGCCGAGGGGCTGCAAAGGCGCGGTCTAACGCTTACGTCCGCGATCGCGGACCTACCGACAGGCGAAAAGCAGGCGTACTTGATGGCCCTGGATAAGCTTTTTGCCGATGCAGGCGAAGTGGTCCGTGATCAAAAGGCGCCGAAAGATGAACGGGTGCTTTGCATTCAATTGTTGACGCACGCTGCTTGGTGGATTGCCAAGCACGAGCTTCTTCCCCTCGTCGAAAAAGAACCCTCGCAAGAACTCCGCATCGCCGCCCTCCGTGCTCTCGCCGCCCAGCAGGACAAAGAAGTCCCCGCCGTGCTCATGAAGCTCTGGCCCAGCGCTCCGCCGTCCATTCGCCGCGAGATTCTCGAAGCGATGCTGCGGCAGCCGGCGCGCGTGCAGGTGCTGCTCGATGAGATCGAAGCGAAACGCATGAAGGCCAGCGAGCTCGATCCGCTGCGGACCAGGCAACTGGCCAATCACAAGGACGCCGGCATTCGCGAACGGGCCAAGAAGCTGCTCGCCGACAATGTGCCGGCCGATCGGCAAAAGGTGCTGGCCGAGTATCAGGCGGCCTTCAAGCTCAAGGGGGACCCTAAAAACGGCCGCAAGGTGTTCGAGAAGAACTGCGCCACCTGCCATCGCGTCGCCGGCGTCGGCATCGACGTCGGGCCCGATATCGCCGACACGCGCACCAAGACCGAGGCCGCCATGCTCTTCGACATCATCGCCCCGAACGCGGCCATCGACGCCAATTACGTCAACTACGTCGTCTCGACGAAGGATGGCCGCATCTTGACGGGCCTACTGACGGCGGAGACGGCGTCGTCGATCACGCTGTTGCGGGCGGAGAAGCAGTCGGACGTGGTCTTGCGCAAGGACATCGACGAGATCGCATCGACGGGGATTTCGCTGATGCCGGAGGGGTTGGAGAAGCAGATCAACGTGCAGGAGATGGCGGACCTGCTGCGGTTTTTGAAGGACTGGCGGTACCTGGATGGGACGGTGCCGCTGAAATAGGCCGCTTGCGGCTTAGCGTCCGCGGAGAAGGGACAAGCGACACGGCGCTTCGACGCGGACGCTAAGCCGCAAGCGGCAAGTCAGCGGTAGCGTCCGGCGGCTTTGAGCGCTTTGGCGTAGGGCGAGTTCGGGCTGTGCCCGGGATGCAGCGGCCAGTCGTCGTACGGCTTCACGAATGGCCATTCCTGGCGAGGCTGGCCGATCTCCAGCGGGTTCTTTTCGATATAACGAATCACCCGCCGAGCCTCGCGGGGATGATCGAGAAAGACTCTCCAGCCGCCGCCTTCCGACCACACACCATGCGTTGGCGCACGCAACGCTGCGTCTATGAGCGATTGACGCGACTTTTCCTTCAGCTTCTCCATCATGCTCTCGGCTTGATGCTTGTGCTTGCGGATCAAGACGTGCACATGATCCGGCATGATCGCACAAGCGTAACACGTGTAGCGTTCCTTGGCGATCACAGCTGCAAATGCAGCGGCGATTTGGGCGACCGCGGAATCATCGAACGCCAATCGAGGGTGCTTGAGCGAATCTTCGGCGCGCTCCTGAAAGTCGCGAACGATAGCGCCGCGCGGCTGCACCGGCTTTCGGCCATGATGCAAATCGCCGAGTTCGGCAAGGTCGACGCAGCGAACGATATGCGAACCGCTGCCACGCGGATCGTTGGGGAGCCACCAGCCGTACGCGGTCCAGATGAGGTGGTGCGCGATAACGAGGGGTTGCGCCATGTGGTTTCCTCGGCCGCTTGCGGCTTAGCGTCCGCAGAGAAGGGACAAGCGACACGGCGCTTCGACGCGGACGCTAAGCCGCAAGCGGCATTATTCTCGCGCGCCGATGAATTGTTGCAAGCGCAAATTCGGTTTTGCGTTCGCGCTGGCGGGTTGATACGATGAATCCATCAACCCGCATCCCCCGCAGGACCTGCAGCCATGATTCGCATCCTCATCGCGTCCATCCTCGTCTTCACCACCACCACCGTCCACGCCCAGGAGCCGATCCGCTTCGCGCGCACGCCCGACATCTCGCCCGACGGCAAGACCGTCGCGTTCAGCTATCTTGGCGACATCTGGCTCGTCGATGTCAACGGCGGCGTGGCCCACCATCTCACGATGCACGAGAAGCACGATTACAATCCGATCTTCAGCCCCGACGGCAGATGGATCGCTTTCTCCTCCAATCGGCACGGGCAGTACGATGTCTTCGTTGTCTCCGTCAAGGGGGGCAGGCCGAAACGGCTGACGTTCGATTCCGCGGACGATCATCCGGTGTCGTGGACGCCCGATAGCCGCCGCATCTTGTTCATGTCGTCGCGCAGCCAGGATTTGCCGTTCCGTTCCGAGCTGTTTTCGATTTCGCTCGAGGGCGGGCCGGTGAAGCAGGTGAGCGCCTTCGAGGGGCGCGACGGGGCGTATTCGCCGAAGGGGGACCTGATCGCTTACGTGCGCGGGCCGGGGACCTGGTATCGCAAGGGCTACCACGGCTCCTCCAACGACGACATATGGATCTCGAACGCCGACGGGACCGACAATCGCCGCGTCACCACCCACAAGGGGCAGGACAACTATCCAACCTGGTCGGCCGACGCCAAGTCGCTCTACTACGTCAGCGACGTCATGGGCGGCTTGGCGAACATCGTCAAGCAGAACGTCGAGCCGCTGGGCGAGCCGGTCGCCGTCACCCAGCACAAGGACGAGTTCGTCCGGCGGGCGCGCCTGTGCGCCAATGGACAGTTGATCGCCTACGAATGCGGGCCGGACCTGTGGATTCACTCGCTCAAGGATGGCAAGAGCCGCAAGCTCAAGATCGAGGTCAACGCCGACGACAAGACGAACGTCGAGTCGGTCAAGACCTTCACGACCGGCGCTACCGAGTTCGTCTGGAGCCCCAACGAGAAGCACATCGCCTTCGTTGTCCACGGCGAAATCTTCTTGATGGGCCGCGAAGGCGGCAAGGCGAAACGGCTCACCGATCATCCCGGCTTCGATCACGGCATCGCCTGGGCGCCCGACGGCAAGAGAATCCTCTTCCTCTCCGACCGCGGCGGGCATGAAGATATCTACGCCCTCGAGCCTGACGATCCCGAGCATCCCGACATGGTGACGGCCCACAAGTTCAAGGTCAAGCAACTGACCGACACGCCCGAGGCGGAGGTCGGCATCAGCTTCTCCCCGGACGGCATGCGCGTCGCCTTCGTCCGCGCCGGTAAGCTGATCACCATGGACCCCGACGGCGCCAACGAAAAGGTGCTGGTCGCCGACGGCCAGGTCTTCGATTACGAATGGTCCCCCGATGGGCAATGGCTCTGCTATGCGCGCATGGACGGGTCATTCGCCAGCGAGCTGTTCATCATTCCCTCGGTCGGCGCCACCGTCAAGAACCCGGCCCGCAACATCACGCGCTTCGCCACCTACAACGGCGGCATCTCCTGGAGCAGGGCGGGCAGCAAGATCGCCTTCATCAGCCAGCGCAAGGGGAACGTGCCGAGCGCTTACGTGCTGTCCTTGCAGAAACCCGCCGGAGCGGGCGCCGTGTTCAGCAAGGAAATCGATTGGGAGAACATCCATCTGCGCGTCAGGCAGCCGGCCGGCATGAGCATCAGCGAATGCGCGATCTCGGGGGACGGCGCCAAAATCGCCTTCCGCGCATCCGTGGACGAGACTGCCGACCTCTGGCTCGCCAACGCCGACGGTGGATCGGTGCTGCGGCTAACCACCGGCAATATGAAGCCGACGCAGATCACCTGGTCGCGCTTCTTCCCCAGCCAGATCTACTTCCGCGACGGGTCTGGCAACTTGCGCGCCATCTCGATCGGCGGACCGACAACGGCCGGGCCGAACATCGTGCCGTTCACCGCCAAGATGACTGTCCGCCAGGACGAATTGTTCCTGGAGATGTTCGACCAGAGCTGGCGCGCCTTGAATGAGAGCTTCTACGACAAGAACTTTCACGGCGCCAACTGGAAGCAGGTCCGCGAAAAATATCGCCCGCTCGTCGCCCACTGCGCGCTGCGCGAAGACCTGTACGCCCTCGTTAGCCTCATGCTCGGCGAACTCAACGCTTCGCACCTGGGCATCTCCGGCAACCTCGGCACGCCCGAGCAACAGACCGCGGAACTCGGCCTGATCTTCGACCGCACTCATCCCGGCCCCGATCTGAAGATCGTCGAGGTCGTCAAGGGGGGCCCGGCCGACCGACGCGGCGTCAATCTGAAGCCCGGCGACCGCATCGTCCGCATCGACGGCACCGACCTCACCGACAAGACCAACATCTCCAAGCTGCTCAACGACAAGGTTGGCGATATCATCGTCGTGCACCTTCAGGCCGATGCCGGCGCCAGCTCCAGCGTCAAACGCCGCGTCGAGATTCGCGGCGAGAGCCGAACCAAGCTCAACGACTACATGTACGAGCGCTGGATCAAGAAGAACGCCGACCGCGTCGCGGAGCTGAGCAAGGGCCGGCTCGGCTACATCCACATTCCCAACATGACGGAACCGGGCCTGGAACGCTTCGTCCGCGCCCTCTACTCCGACAATTTCGACAAGGACGGCATCGTCCTCGACGTACGCTTCAACGGCGGCGGCTTCACCCACGATCAAGTGCTCAACTATCTCACCGGCAAGGAGCACACCATCTTCAGCCATCGCGACGGCTCGTCCGGCCTGGTGCTGCGCTCCTACGACCGCAAGTGGAGCAAGCCGCTGACGCTGCTAATCAACAACCGCTCCTACAGCGATGCCGAGATCTTCCCGCACGCCTTCCGTACCTGGGGCCTGGGCAAACTCGTCGGCGAGCCGACCGGCGGCTTCGTCATCGGCACGCGCAACGCCACGCTCATCGACGGCTCGACCTTCCGCACGCCGCGCATCGGCGTTCACACCATCAAGGGCATCAACATGGAAAAGGAAGGAGTCATGCCCGACGTGCTCCTCGAACCGCATCCCGATCAGCTGGCGCGCGGCAGCGACGTGCAGCTGGACAAAGCGGTCGAGGTGCTGACGCAGGACGTGACCGCATGGAAGAAGACGCGGCCGCCGGTGGTGGGCGCGAGCAGCCCGAATCCGTGATTTTCATGCCGCTTGCGGCTTAGCGCTCGCGCGTGCTGTCGAAGGTTCCGGGCAACATTCGGCGAGCGCCAAGCCGCAAGCGGCAAACAAAATCACGGGGTTGCATCTCGTCCGCAAATTTCTACAACAATGCAGGTCGGTGACGGAGCACCTTGTCGCTGAACAACAACTTCTTTTGCAGATAGGTGTCACTGTGGTGCAACCGCTCATCCTGCAATATTATCAGTTGCTTCCCGAACATAAGATCGACGAGGAACCTGCCGACTGGCCGAGAAAGTTTCGCAAATCGCTGACAAGCTTCAAACGCGCCGTCGAAGCCCGTTACAACGAGGCGACGCTGGTGCGTCTGCTCTGCTCGCAGAACTCGGACGTACGCCAGGCGACAATCCTGGCGCTGGGGCTTACCGCCACGATGCGCGTTAACGCCGATCTCGCCAAGAGCCTGCACGACGAGGACCCGACCGCGCGGCTTCTGGCGGTGGACGCTATGTGGTCGATCTGGCAACGCTCGGATACGCCGGAGAATAACCAGGAGCTGCAGCGTCTCGTGCGGCTCGTGGCGGCGGCGGCGAGCACCGACGAGATTCTCGCCGGCTTCGAGGCGCTGATCCGCAAGTCGCCGCGCTTTGCCGAGGCTTACAACCAGCGCGCCGTCTTCCACTATCACCGCGGCGAATACGCCCGCGCGATCGCCGACTGCGAAAAGGCGCTGCGGCTCAACCCGTGCCACTTCGGCGCCGCCAGCGGCATGGGACAGTGCTTCATGAAGCTGAAGAAACTCCGGGCCGCCCTGCGCATCTATCGCCGCGCCAACCGCATCAATCCGAACCTCGACACGGTGCGCGAAACGATCCAGTCCCTGGAGCGAATGCTGGGGGAAGAGGGGAAGCGGTAGCGAGACAAGGAGAAGGGGAGACAAGGAGAAAAACAAAGGGGAGAGGGAGCGAACGCGACAGCAAGGCGTTCACTCCATCTCCCCTTTGTCGATGGCTCCTTCTCTCCCCTTCTCCTTGCTACGGTGTCTTGTCCTTTTCCCGCTTCTTCGCGCTCACCATGTCGAGATATTTGCGGAATTGGTCCCGCGACACGCCCTCGTTCTTCGGATCGATCTTCTCGAACGCCAGCGACAATTTCGCACGGGCTTTTTCCTTGTCCTTGAAGCTGTCGGCCAGCTTGAGGAATTCGTCCTTGGTCAGCTTGCCGTCGTTGTTGGTATCGAGCTTCTTGAAGATCGCGTCCACGTCGATTTTCTTGGGTTCCTGGGCGCCGGCGCCTTGCAGCACCAGACCGACCGCGACCGCGCTGAAGAGCATGCCGAGCCAGCGAGCCATGATTTCCCCTTTTTGCTGCCACTTCCGTTTTTTTTCTGTTACACTCTCAAGACTATGGCAAAACCGATCGTCTGTCAAAAGGAACGTCGCACATGAAAAAAAACTTCACCGAATTCGCGTTGGTCGTGGCATTTTTGGCCTCGGCGCTGATAAGCTGGGAAGCCCCTGCGGGTGAGAATCTCTCACCCCCAACCCCTCTCCCGCAGGGCGAGGGGGGAGCGCAGCCTTTCGCCAAGTTCCGCATGGTCGAGTTGCCCGAAAAGCTCGGCGTCGGCTACGCGGTCCTGTGCGTCGATGTCGACGGCGACGGCAAGAAGGACATCGTCGTCGTCGATACCACGCGCGTCATCTGGTTTCAAAATCCGACCTGGAAGATGCGCACCATCATCTCCGGCGCGACCAAGCCCGACAACGTCTGCATCGACGCCTACGACATCGACGGCGACGGCAAGATCGACTTCGCCCTCGGCGCCGACTGGAAGCCGTTCAATACCAGCGCCGGCGGCACGCTGCAATGGCTCAAGCGCGGCAAGACGCTCGACGACCCGTGGACCGTTCACCCCATCGACACCGAGCCGACCGTCCATCGCATCCGCTTTGCCGACATCGATGGCACCGGCAAGAAGGCGCTCATCTCCGTGCCGCTCATGGGCCGCGGCTCCAGCGCCAAAGCCAACTGGATCGACGGCTCTCCCTTGCGCGTTACCGCCTATCGCATCCCCAAGGACCCGGTGACTGACCGCTGGATGCCCGAAGTGCTCGATGAAAGCCTACACGTCTCGCACAACTTCCACCCGATCGATAGGGCCGACACGAAGCGTCAGGACATCCTCACCGCCAGCTACGAAGGCGTGAGTCTTCTCTCCCAAGCCGACGGCAAATGGAAACGCCAACCCATCGGCACGGGCAACCAGGACACCCCCAAAGGGAGCCGCGGCGCCAGCGAGATCAAGCAAGGCAAGCTCAAGAACGGCAAGAAGTTCATCGCCACCATCGAACCGTGGCATGGCAACCAGGTCGTCGTCTATACCGAGCCTGCGGCAAAGGACAAGATGTGGGACCGCCATGTCATCGACGCGGAGCTGCGCTGGGGACATGCGGTTTCGTGTGCCGACCTCGACGGCGACGGCAACGACGAGATCGTCATCGGTGTCCGCGACGACCCCGCCAAGGGGGACAAATTCACCGAAAGACGCGGCGTGCGCGTCTACAAGGCGCTCGACGACAAGGGGGCCAAATGGCAACGCCAGATCGTCGATAACGGCGGCGTCGCGGTCGAGGACCTCACAACGGTCGATCTCGACGGCGATGGCCGCGTCGATATCGTCGCCGTCGGCCGGCAGACCAAGAATGTGCGCATCTACTGGAATGAGGCGAAGTAAACCGCTTGCGGCTTAGCGCTCGCGCGGCACGAACGCTAAGCCGCAAGCGGCATCATTTCGCCGGCGCCTTGATCGAGAAGTTGTACTCGTTCTTCCCCTCTTTGAGAATGATCTGCTTGCCCTCGATCGCCAGCGCGTTGAGGGCGACCTCTTCGTGGTAGGCCATGATCGTCACCTCTGCTCCCGCCGGCACGCGCGGGATCGTGAACGTGCCGTCCGCCTTCGTGATCGCGAAGTACGGATGGTCGAACACGAACACATACGCCTCCATGAACGTGTGGAAATCGCATTGCAGCCTGATCGGCAACGGCTGCGGCTTGAACTCGTACTCCCGCTCCGTCTTCGACGGCATGTTGTGATTGAACGAATCGTTGTACTTCGGCTGCGTCGTGCCGCGGACGTTGTGGTTGACGATGGCACTATTCTTCATGAGGAACTTCTGCCCCGTCGCGACCGGTTTGGTCCCGTCGTGATACTCCGGATAAATCGCCACGACGTGCGGCAAGAACATGCAGAACGGCTGATCGACCACCACCGTCTCCTTGCGAACCTTGTCCTTGTCATGGATCGGAAACACGGTCTTCGGCGGCGGCTTGATCCACACGACCACGTTCGCGATGCCCTTGGTGTTCGGATCGATGGTCCAGTTCGGCTTGACCTTCTGGTTTTTCGGCGCTGCATTGCAGCACGCCTTGTCGGTGGCATCCTTGAGCTTGATGATCTCCGGCACGAGGCTGACTTCCGCCGGCAAATCCCCGTCGAACGTGACCTTGCCCGTCATACTGCCCCAGCCGGTGGTCTTCAGGATTTCTTTTTCCTGAGCGTGGGATGGGGCCGCGGCGAGAAGGAGGGTGAACGCGAGCAGTACGGATCGTTGCATCTTGAAAACTCCCATGATCAATCATTGCTAACGGATCGCCGCGACTACTTCACCGTGAAGTCGAGCGTGTGCTTCTTGTCTTTCTCGATCGTGATCGGCATTCCCTTGTTCGTCAGCGCCCAGCCGGAGCCTTCGTGCCAGGCCATGATGCTGACCTCCGCGCCGGCCGGGATCAGCGGGATTTCGAACTCGCCCTTCTCGTTCGTCAACGCGTAGTACGGATGATCGAACACGAACAGCTTCGCCCCCATCCAGGTGTGCAGGTCGCATTGAATCGTGATCGGCAACGGCTGCGGCTTGAGCTGCTCGTCCTCCTTGAGGTCTTTCAAGGCGTCGAGCGTCGTCTTGGCCGAGACGACCCTGTTGAAACCGATGTTGTATTTCGGATGGCCGACCGCCCGGATATTGTGCGCGACCGTCGAGCTGTTCTTGAGGTGCAACTGTTGCCCCGTCGGCACCAGCTCCTTGCCGTCGAAAAACACCGGGTTATAGGCGGCGACGCGCGGCAAGAAAGCGCAGTGCGGCTGGTCGATCGGGATCGTTTCCTTACGCTTCTGATACTTCGCATGGACTTCGAGATAGGTGTCCTTGGGCGCCTTCACCCACACCATGACGTTGGCGACCGCTTTCGTGTTCGGATCGACGATCCAAGTCGCATCGATCTTCTCGATCGGCTTGGCCATCGGGGCGAGGCAACAGGCCGCGTCGCGGTTGTCCTTCATCTTCGCGGTCAGATCGACGATGGCGGGAACAGGTCCATCGAGCGTGACTTTGCCCGACAGACTGCCGAAGCCGTCGGTTTTCAGCTTCTCTTGAGCGGGTCCGACGCTGACGGCGACCAACAGACCAAGGACGGTTGCGATGAAGGTGCGGTACATGAACAGTAACTCCTGCGGGAAACGAGGGGGGAAGGTAGGTTATCCATAGTATACAGGCGCGCGCAAAATGGGGAGAGGGAAATATGAATCGGCTTTCGTTTAGCGCCCGCCCCGAAGTGCCGGATGCGTGGCGCCTACTCTGCATCGCGTCAAAGCGACCGGCGCTTCCGCGCGAACGCTAAACGAAGACCCGGAGTTCTTTGCCCCCTTGACGCCTTTCTTTACAATGATGGTGTAACCCTGTTGTGCAAAGGACTCCAGCATGAAACAACGCCTCCTGACTCCCGGACCGACGCCGGTCCCGGAAGAAACCCTGCTCGAACTGGCCAAGCCGGTGGTTTTCCATCGTACCGCGGAGTTCCGCGCCACCCTGGCCGAGGTCCTCGGGGACTTGCAGCGGATCTTCTACACGAATAATCCGATCATCCCGCTGACCTCGTCCGGTACCGGCGCCCTCGAGGCGGCGCTCGCCAACAGCGTCCCCGCTGGCGGCAAGGTCATCTGCCTCATCGCCGGCCGCTTCGGCGAACGCTGGAAGAACATCGCCAAGGCGTTCAGCGTCGAATCGATCAACGTCACCGTCCCCTACGGCCAGGCGGTGCAACCCGAGCAACTCGCGACAGCGCTTGCCGAGCATCCCGATGCGACCGCCGTCTGCTCCACGCTGAGCGAAACCTCCACTGGCGTGGGGCACGACATCGCCGCTTTCGGCAAGCTCATCGCGGCGACACCGGCCTTGCACATCGTTGATTCGATCAGCGGCCTCGGCGCCATGGAGTGCCGAACGGATGAATGGAACATCGACATCAACTGCACCGGCTCGCAGAAGGCGCTGATGATGCCGCCGGGCCTGGCGTTTCTGTCGGTCAGCGCCAAGGCGTGGGGGGTGATCGACAAGAACCCCAATCCGCGCACATTCTATTTCGATCTGAAGAAGGCGCGGAAGAGCCTGGAGGGGAGCGACACGCCGTACACGCCGGCCCACACCCTGATCCGGGCCATGCGCGTCAGCCTCAAGCGGATCCTCGCGGAGGGCATTGAGAGCGTATGGGCCCGCCAGCATCGCTATGCCGCGGGCGCCCGCGCCGGCTTTCAGGCGCTTGGCCTGGAGCTATTCGCGACTCAGCCGAACACGTCCCTGACGGTCGTCAAGATGCCGGCGAAAATCGACTCGACGACGCTGCTGGGCAAGCTCGAGAAGCAGTATGGCCTGAAGCTCGCCAACGGGCAGGACACGCTCAAGGGCAAGATCATCCGCCTGGCCCACATGGGCTACATCGACCAGTTCGACATCCTGGCCGCTATCGCCGGCGTCGAGCTAGTGCTGCTGGAAATGGGCCATCCGATCGAGCCGGGCGCGGGGTTGGCGGCGGCGCAGCGCGTGTTTGCGAAAAAGTGACCCGCCGCTTGCGGCTTAGCGCTCGCATGGCGCCCTATGATCGCTAAGCCGCAAGCGGCGGAGAGGATCTATCATGCCACGCATCTTCATCAGCGATAAACTCGAAACCGGCGGGATCGATCTGCTCAAGGCCTCCGGTCTCGACATCGACAATCGCCCCGGTCTCAAGGACGCTTCCCTCGCCGAAGCCCTGCAAGCCGCCGACGGCATGATCGTCCGCAGCGGCACCAAGGTGACGGCCCAGCTTCTCGATCGGCCCGGCAAGCTTCGCGCCATCGTCCGCGCCGGCGTCGGCGTCGATAACATCGACGTCGCCGCCGCCACGCGCAAGGGCATCGTCGTCATGAACACGCCCGGCGGCAACACCATCAGCACCGCCGAACAGACCATCACCCTCATGATGGCCCTCGCCCGCCACACCGTCGCCGCCGACGCCAGCCTGCGCCAGAACAAGTGGGAACGCACCAAGTTCGTCGGCACTCAATTGGCCGGCAAGACGCTCGGCGTCATCGGTCTGGGACGCGTTGGCCGGGAGGTCGCGCGCCGCGCCGTCGGACTCGACATGAAGGTGATTGGCTTCGATCCGTTCTTCTCGCCCGATTTCGCCGGCAAGCTCGGCATCGAGACGGCCGCCGATCTGCCGAGCCTTTTGCCCAAGGTTGATTTCCTCACTGTCCACACGCCACTGTCGCCGGAGACGACCAACCTCATCGGCTCCGCCCAGATCGCCCTGATGAAAAAGGGGGCGCGCGTCCTGAACTGCGCCCGCGGCGGCATCATCAACGAGCAGGCGCTGGCCGACGCGCTGCAAGCGGGCCAGCTCGCCGGCGCCGCCGTCGATGTCTTCGTGCAGGAGCCGCCGCCGCCGGACCATCCGCTTTTGAAGGCGCCGAACCTGGTCATGACGCCGCACCTCGGCGCCTCGACCATCGAGGCGCAGGAAACCGTCGCCCTTGAGGCGGCCCAGCTCCTGATTGATTATCTGACGAAGGGGGCCGTGCAATACGCCGTCAACATGGCCGCCGTCGATCGCACCGAGCTGGTTGAGGTGAAGCTCTACGTCGATATGGCCCGCCGGCTCGGCCTGCTGCACGCCCAGATGGCGCAAGGCTCGATCAGGCGCGCCCAGCTCACCTATCGCGGCGAGGTCGCCCGCCGCAGCACCAAGCTCATCACCGGCGCCTTCGCGGCCGGCCTGCTCGAATCCCGGCTCGACCAGAACGTCAACGTCGTCAATGCCGAGATGATCGCCCGTGAGCGCGGCATCGAGATCATCGAGCAGTCGGTCTCCAAGAAAGGCGATTTCAGCACGCTCATCCAGACCGACGTCACCACCGACAAAACGGTCTACACCGCCACCGGCACCCTGTTCGGCAACCAGTTCCTGCGCCTCGTCCGCCTCGGTCCGTATCACCTTGACGCCCACATGGACGGCATCATGCTCATCTTCACCCACCGCGACGTGCCGGGCCTGATCGGCTTCATCGGCACGATCTTCGGCAAGCACCAGGTCAACATCGCGCAGATGACGGTGGGCCGACAGTTGCCCGGCGGCGAGGCGATCGCAGTCTTGAGCCTCGACAGCCAACCACCGGAGGCGGCGTTGAACGAAGTCCGCGCGAACGTCAAGATCACGAGCCTGAGCGTGGTGCAGTTGCCGCCCGCGGGCGAGATGCCGCCGTGGTTTGGATAGTGAAGGCGTCAAACGTCCATGATCGGCAAGACAAATATGGCGAACACTGCGATCGCAGCCGCGATAAAGATCGTGATTGCGCCGATATGCGGGGGCGTCTTCTTTTCAGCTTTCATATCGAACAATGGCTTCAGGCCTTGGATAAAGAGGCCGCCAGCAATGACCAGCAGAAGAATCTGCAGCATTTGGTCGTTCCAACGCACATCGTAGAAGCGCGTTCAGAGACTTGAAACGATATTCACGATTGCCACGCGCTCCGCCATCGCTCCCAATCCCACGTCGTCACACGCCAACGACTTGCTGATTGGTGACACCACGCGTTGCGATCCACGGAGGTTTGGCTTGTCGCGACTCGCCTGTCAATCATCAAACCGTTCCATCCATTTCTTGGGATCTTGCGACGTGTGGAAGACAGCGTAGACGTAAATCACCTTGTGCTCGATCCGGTAGAACACCACATACGGGAACTGCTTGACAATAGCTCGACGTGCGTTGTTGCCGACCGGTTGGAATGCCTTGGGACTGCGTTGAATGTTGCCAAGGCAATCTTCCACGCGGGCGAGAAAGGCATCGCCCAGGCCGACCTTCTGTTCCTCGTACCATTCATAGGCTGATCTCACATCACGTTTTGCCAGCGGCAGGAGAATCGGCCAGTTATTTTTTGCCATCGACAATCTCGCGCTTAACCTCTTCCCAACTCTGCCCCGGCTGCGGGTTGATCCGTTGCGAATCGATTCGCCGCTCCAACTCCTCCACCTGCCAAGCAGGGACGGGAAGTTTCGCCGGGTCTACGCTCATGCTGTCCCACAGGGCAGAGATCAGATCCAGCTTTTCTTCAACGCTCAGACCCATTGCTTGTTCGAGAACGGTCGCCATGATTATGCCTCCAATGTCTCAACTATACATGCCGCGGTGCTGGATAGCAACAGGCGGGGCGCAGCAGGCAGTATTTCATGGCGGAAGCTGAGTAATAATCGACGCGCGCTCTGCCATCGCTCCCAAGCCCACGTCATCGCACGCCAGCTTCTTGCTGATCGGCGGCACCACACGCAGCGCCCCGCGCAAGTCGGCGGTGATTCGCGCAAGATGCCGGGCGGTCGCGGGATGTTCCCACATCAGCGTGTTCATCGCCGGCGCGAGGATCACGGGCCGGGCCGGGTCCCAGGCGCGATAGACGCAGGTCAGGCAGTTGTCCGTGATGCCGAGGGCGAGCTTCGCCAGCGTATTCGCATCGAGCGGAGCGATCAGGAGCACCTCCGCCCAGCGGCGCAGCTCGATGTGCAGCACCGGATCGCCGCGCTGGTAGCGCGCGCCGGGCCATTCGTCGTCGTCGAGGATCACCACGTCGTTGTTGCGCTCGCCAGCCGTGGTTGGGTCGATGGTTGCCGCGTCGAAGAAATAGAGGGCCGATTTGGTCGCCACGATCTTGACGGCATGGCCGGCCTGACGCAGGTCGGCGTAGAGTTGCGGTGTATAGATGGCCGCGACGGAGCCGGTGACGCCGAGGAGGACGTTAGCCATGCGGTGCCTCCGTCTCGATCACGTCGAGCAATGCGCCCGCCAAAGCCGCGCGGGTTACCTTGTTGTACCCGCGCTCATTGCCGAGCAGCGCCCATTCCTTGGCGCCTTCGAGCGTGTTCGCGACCATCCAGTCGGCGCTCGATTGCTGGCGCGATTTCTCTGCGCTGGCTAGCAAGTCGTCTTCGTTCAGGCCGACTTCGAGCTTGAACTTCACCAGCAGGCCGCGATAGCCCCACTCGGTGCGAATCTTGTCCACCAACTTCGGCGCCCGCACCAGGCGTAGCCAAAGCTCGGGCTCATCGCTTTTCACCTTCGGGGCGGAGCGATCGACCATCGTCAAACCGGTATCCGAGTGCGACGTAGCGAAAATCCCTGCCGGCAAATAATCGGCGACAGCCGCACAATGCACGATGGCGTCAGGTTTCCCAAACCCAATTTGCTGAGTCATCAGGTAATGGAGATGGTCGAAGGTGCGATAGGGGATGCATTGCCAGCGGGCAGGATCGGGGTCCACGGCGTCAATCACTTCCGGATGCGAGGTCGCCAAGGCTACCCGATGGCAGCGACGATACGCTTCGAGCGCGATGGCGGCGCCGGTGCGGCCGGTGAAGATGTTGGTGATGCAGCGCACGCGGTCGATGGGGACCTGTGTGTTGCCAGCGGTGACGAAGATGCGCATGCGCTCATTATAGCAGATCTTCGTTTAGCGCCCGCGTGGCGCCATGCGAGCGCTGAACGAGGAGAAGAGATTATTGCTTGGCCGTCGAATTCTTGGGCAACTTGCGTTCCAGCTCGGTGAGGTGCGCCTGCAACGCCTGCTCCAGAGACAGGAATGCCGGCGCCAGACGCGGGCGCAACGGGCCCGGATTTGGATTGATGCGCAGGTCTTGCAGGTAGCTGAGCAACGCTTCCTTCGCTTTCGGCGAGCTGCGCAGCATCAGGTGGACCCACGCCCACGATTCGCGGTACTCGGCCGGCGTCATCTGGTGGACCTCTTCGAGCTTCTCGAGGCGATCGAGATCGAATCGTCCGCCGGCTTGCTTCAGCGTATCGAGATGGGCAGGATTGACACCGGCCTGGCCGCTGGGGACCTCGAAGTATTCGGCGAGTCCTTCGTCGAGCCAGATCGGCACATTCTTGAGGACACTGTGGAGCAAGGCGTGCGTCAGCTCGTGCCGCAGGTCTTGCTGAATGCGCTCGCCCATATAGGTGTAGACCATCAGATCCTCGACGCCGCCCAATCGTCGGGGCTGGGCGACAAAGAACGCCCGGCGCGGCGGCAGCTCGGGATGCTTCGCCTTGATGAACTGTTCGTACTTGACCTTGTCCTCGAAGAGGTAGACCCAGACCTCCGTGGTCGAGGGGGGCAGCTTGAGTTCGCGATAGACTTGCTCGCGGAGGTTGCTGAGGTCTTTGAAGATCGCCTGGTCGCGGCGCAGCTCGATGTCAGAGAGGAAGACGAATTGCGACACGCGCATCGAGTACTTGCCGGGAGCGCCGGCGACCGGGTCCTTCTCGACGCGTTCGCTATTCTTGCTGGTGAACTGGTTGAACAGCTCGCAGCCGGCCAGAAGCGGACAGCCGCACAACAGCACTTGCAAGAGCCAAAGATATCGCCGGGAAAGCTTCATGCACTCCTCATTGGAACTCACCACGCCGCCGCTCAGAACCTGGCGTAGGTCAGGCTTTCCAGCCTGACAGCGATTGCTAAAGGTCAGGCGGGAAAGCCTGACCTACGGATCCGCCGCCGTTCAGGGGCCGGATAGTATGCGGAACGTGGCGATCCTACAAGAGGAATCGTCCGCATGATGGGCAATCTTGCGAGAAAGTGAGAGTGTCACAAGAGCGGCTTGCCGCGGCGCTGGTTGCGCTGGACTTTTTTCAGGGTTGCCTTGTCGATCTGTTTCCACCAGCTTTTCCAGTCGCAGCGGCCAAACGCGCCGCAGGTAAGATACGTAAGCAGGAAGCGCAATCGATCGGTGCGCGTGATCGTATCTCTGTCAAAGAAGCTCGCATTCAGGCGCGACAGGTTCTGGACCTTGCGCGAGTGCGACAGTTTCGTGAAGCACTCGACGCCGACGAGATCGATGAGCCAGACGGAGCTTTCCGGCATGTAGAGCAAGTTCTGGATGTCCTGCGAATAAGCGGACGGCTCGTCGGCCGGCGCGTCCCAGCGGCGCACCAGGATGTTGGCGGCCTTGAGATCGCGGTGCGACAGTTGACGCTGGTGCAAGGCGCGGATCGTGCGGGCCACGCGCTCGATGAGGCGGCGCAACAACGGCAGACGCCGCGGCGTCGGTACGGCATCGAGATTCCGCACGCAGTCGTGTAGATCGTCGGCGTGGGCGATCTTCTCGGTCAGCAAGTATGCTTCGTGCCACATGCCGAGCTTGCGGCGGTGCAGCACCACGAATGGCCGAGCCGTCGGCAGGCCGCGCTCGCGAAAGCCCTGGCCGTGAATCCACGAGCGCATGGCCGGCGTCGGGCGAAACAGCGATGCGATCGGGTCCTTCCACGAGGTAACGCGGAAGCGCTTGTAGATGACGCGGCGCATCTGGCCATTGACGGGAAAGTCCATCTCGATCACCGTCGAGGAGACCGATTCCTTCAATACCTTGGCGTCGCTCTGGCGAAACGGCGCATCGGGATCATGCAGAATGGTGGCCAGATCCTGGTTGCTGATCTCCATCACCGCGTGGCCGACGACGCGGGTTCCCTTGACCTTGCGATAATAACGGCAATTCTCCAGGCAGCGTTTGTCGCGGCGTTGCCAGAAGCGCAGGTTGCGTCGCCAGCTCAGCTCCTCGATCTCGTGCAGCTCCTTCGTGTAGTGCTTGGTCCCGTAGGCATCGCGCAGCCAGGTCCCGAGCTGGCGCGCCTCGAAGTAGGCTTTCCAGAAGCGGAGGCGATCGGCGCGATTGACGCGGAAGGTGAACCAGCAATTGATCATCACCAGATTCTCGCGGCTGCGCTGCCAATCGAGCGGCGGCCCCATCTTGACGGCAAGCAAATCGATCACGAAGAGCTGCACGCGATCGTCGTCGGCGACGCGCACCAGCAGGTTGCCGGCGTGCAGATCGTGATGGAGGATGCCGGCTTCGTGAATGCGCGCCACTAGTTTGCCCAGCTCGCTGGCCAGATGTTGCCGCAGTCGCGCCGCGCGTGGTTCCGCGAAGGTCGGCAGCACGGCGGCGAGGAAGAAGTGCAGCGGGATGCAATCTTCGAGGCTCTGCGTGATGAGGATACTCTCGCCGGAGCCGACGCGGGTCTCCTGCTCGGCGAGGGCGAGCGGCGCGATGGTCGGAATGCCGCGCAGGGTGGCGGCGAGGACGCGGTCGAACTCGAGGCGCGCCTTGCTGGGGCGGACGAGTTGGCGGAACCAGGCACGCTGATCGTGGATGAAATTGTGCTTGACGTAAAAACAGAGGCCGGGCAGCTCGACGCGATAGACGATGCGGTGCGGCCCCTGCTTGACGACGCGCGCCTGGCCGGACTGCAGCCATTCCGGCAAGCGCAGGCCCTGCTCGTCGAGGAGCTGCGCGTGCAGGTCGGGGAGCAGCGACCAGTGAAAGCCGCCTACCGACAATTGCGTCAGCGTTTGCAAGGATGCGTTCATGAACCCCGAGTCTTCGATAAACGCCCGCGCGGCGCCATGCCAATATTAAACCGCCAGCGGCGCTCCGAGCGATTGCAGCACACGCTCCCACGCCGCCGCGCCGCGCGACACGTGATACTCCGCCTCTACCAGCCGCCGGCCCGCCAATCCCATGCGGCGACGCAGGTCGGCGTCGCGCGCCAGACGTCGGACCGCGACTTCCCATTCGTCGGGCGTGTCGACGAGATAGCCGGTCTCGCCGTGGCGCACCAGATGTCTTTGCAGCCCGACGGGATTGGCGATCACCGGCAGCCCCGCGGCCATGTATTGGAGGAGCTTCAGGCCGCACTTGCCCGCGCTCCAGCCGTCGTCGGGGAGCCAGCTGATGCCGATGTCGACTTCGGCCAGGCTTCGTGCCTCTGTCGCTTCATTCCACGGGCGCAAGACCACCGGCAGATGATCCAGCCTTATGGATCGGTCGCAAACCAGGTGCAACTCGAGTCCGGGCGTCGCTTGTCCCAGGCGTTCGAGCGTCGGGCGAATTCTCTCCAGTCCGCGTATCGTGCTGGAGGAGCCGATCCAGGCTAGCTTCACGCTCGGCGCAGCCGGATCGTGGCCGGCAAGTTGATAACGGGAGGTATCGATGCAGGTTGGGATGAGCTGCACCTTGGCGGGATCGGTCAGGGCAGCCGCCTGCGCGCGCAGGAAATCGTTGCCGGCGATCACCACGTCGGCGTTCTGCATCATGAATCGAAACTGGGCAAAGCGCTTGGGGCAATAGTGGCCGCGCGGATTATAGGAGCTGCGCAGAAAGATCGAATCGTCGAAGTCGAAGATCAGCCAGCGAACGCGGCGGCGGATCAGCTTGAGTTGCCAGGCGGGCACTAGCTTACGCTGGACGATCAGCACGTCCATGCCGCTTTGCATGCCGGGGAACAGTTGGCGAAGGAACCAGGGAATCGACCAGGGCCGAATGTCCACGGCATGGCCCAGCGATTCTAGGTGCGCGCGAAAGGCGGCCGCTCGATAGCGGCAACAGACGTGCTCGTGGCTTTTCACCAGCGCGGTGATGCGCATGCGGTCCTCCATGACCAGCTGCCGCTAACGGATGTTATCGTCGCTTGGCCTTCATCGCCTTGCGAATCTCGCGGGCGGCTTCGGCTTTCTTCTTCACTTCACGCTTGTCATAGGTCTTCTTGCCGCGGGCGACGGCAATCTCCACCTTCGCTCGCCCCGACTTGAAGTAGAGCCGCAATGGCACCAGCGTGTAGCCCTGCTGCGACGCCTTGCCCGCGAACTTGTCGATCTCATTCTTGTGCAAGAGGAGCTTGCGCGGGCGTTTCGGCTTGTGGTTGAGCTTATTGCCCATCGTGTATTCAGGGATGTCGCTGCCGATCAGCCAGAGCTCGCCGCCGTCGATCTTGGCGTAGGCCTCCTCGAGGCTGGCGGCATGTTCGCGCAGGCTCTTCACCTCGGTTCCCTTCAGAACGATGCCGCATTCCAGCGTATCGAAAATCTCGTATTCGTGAAACGCGCGCTTGTTCCGGCAAACCGACTGAATGTCTTCGGCTTCCTTTTGCTTCTTGGATGCAGCCATGCGGTCACTTTATCACAATGCGCGCGGAACGAAAACATCAGGTCGGTTTTACGCGCCGCGACCGTCAGGGAGCGGAAAAGGAAGCCCCGCTCCCTGACGGTCGCGGCGCGTTGTTCATTTAGGTCAAGTTTCACCGTCGGCTTGACAGATACAAGAGCAGGGTTATAGTCTCGCCCATCCCGCGGATACTCTAGCCGACGAAAGATACCGATGAGCAGGCAACCTCGGCGCCTTCGGCAAAGACAAGATGGGGAAACGGCGTGAACGACGGCGACACGAAGATCGACGACCTCAAGACGCTCGTGAGGCAATTTGCCGAGGAGAGAGCCTGGCAGCCGTTTCACTCACCGAAGAACTTGGCCATGGGGGTCGCGGTCGAGGCGGCGGAGCTGATGGAGTGCTTTCTGTGGGTCGATACGGCGGTCTCGCATGAGGTCGCCAAGGACCCGGCGAAACGGGCGGCGATTGCCGATGAAATCGCGGACGTGTTCTGTTATCTGCTCAACCTGAGCAACGTGATCGGGCTCGACCTGAGCGAAGCGCTGCGGGCGAAGATAGTCAAGAACGCGCTGAAGTACCCGGTTGAGAAGTATCAGGGGAAGTTTCAAGTCTAACTGGAGCGATCGTTGGTGAAGCCAACCCGGCTATCTCTGGGCATCGCGCTCGTCGTCATGGGACTGCTCGGCATCTACTGGGCGGTATGCGCGCAGGACCGGGGTCCGCTGTTCGCGCCGCCATCAGTACTGCCGACGGATGGCGTGGACAAGAAGTCCGCAGCAAAGTACCCGTACCAGGCGCAGTCGCTCAAGGACAAGAAGAAATCGGATCCGACGCTGATCGTGCCGGCGGAGGTGTACGAGGTGCCTCGTCCGATTCGGTCGGATGTCGAGGAGCCGAAGCGAGGGGTGTTGGGGGTGGTGCAAATGGAAGGCGACGGCCCGCTGCCGTTGCCGCCGCCGACGTTCCCGCCGACGCCAACCGGTCCCGTTTTGCCGACGCCAATGTCGGAAATGCCGCAGCCGCTGCCGATACTGGACACGAAGCCGATCCCGATGCCGATTCTGGAGCCGACAAAGGTACTGATCATCGAGCCAGTGGTGAAGGAAGCGCCGCCGAAGAAGGCGACGCCCAACGAAGCGCCGCTGCCGACGGTGGTGATCCCACCGCCGGCGGTGATTCCAGAAGTGAAAGCGGCGCCCCCGGCGCCGACGACGATCAACATGCCGACCGTGGCACCGCCGGCACCGGCGCGGTCGCGGGCGTTCGTGCGGATCAAGCCGGCGGTGATCGAGACGCCGTCTCCCTTCGTTGACAAGCTTGGTCCCGACCCGCTGGTGCTGGCTGGCCAGAATAAGTTGTCGATACCACCGCCGCCGATCGCTGCCTCCGCCGGGCCGGCTGACCTGATGAATTTGCAGACGCCGGGCGTGACGGTGGAAAAACGCGACGCATTGCGGCGCGATCCGCAGTGGAGCGCATTTGGCGATACCGGCATGATCGAAGCAGGCGAAACCCGGACCTATCAACTCGTGATCCGCAATCGGGGCCCAGTGCCGGCTCAACAGATCCGCATCGAAGATGAACTTCCTCCGAATGCGAGGATCGTCTCCGCGGCGCCGACGCCGGTGATCGAAGGCAACAAGGCGCAATGGCTCCTGTCCAATTTGGGGGTCAATCAAGAGCAAATCCTGCAAATCACTTTGCAAGCAACCTCGAATCAGAAGCTAAAGGGCCGGACAAGCGTTCAGGTTGGCGCCTCCTCGGAAACGATCACGACGGCACTGCGTCCGCGCAACGACGCCGCTTCCATGGCGATACAACTCACGGGACCGAACAGCGTCTCCGTCGGCAAGTCGGCGGTATTCGAGGTTCGCGTCGTCAATCAATCGTCCCAGCCGCTGACGGGCCTTACGCTTTTCGGCGCCCTGCCCGAAGGCATGGTCATGAAAGTCAAGGACGACGCCGGCACACGCGACGAACGCGAGATCAAGGGGGAGATCGACGAGACGATTCAGCCGGGCGAATCCAAGATACTGAAAATGCCGGCGAGTGCGGTGAAGGCGGGCCGCTGGACGGTTGCGGTCAAGGTGACTGCGCAGGGCGGGTTTGAAGCGTCGGCGACGACGAGTATCGAGATTGCCGGCCAAACACTTCACCTGCACCAGGCGCCGGCGACACGAATGTTCATAGGTCGGGATGGCGATTTACGCGTCGAGTTGACCAATCACACGAGCAAGCCACTGCGAAATGTCGCAGTCGCCGATCGGTTGCCCGAGGGGCTGGACTTCATTGAAGCCAGCGAGCGCGGGCTTTATCAAGCGAACAGCCGAACTGTGTACTGGCTGATCGATCAGATGCCCGCGGGCAAGACGCAAACGCTGGTCGTGCGCGTGAACGGGGCGAAGGCCGGGCAGCATCAGAACGTCGTCTTCGCGAAAGCCGACGGCGTTGCCGAGATGCAGTGTACTGGCGTTGTCGCTCTGGACGGGGTCGCCGACCTGACCATGCGTGTCGTCGATCGAGACCCGATCATTGAGCAAGGCAAGGAAACCGTGTACGAGATTCGCGTCCACAACCCGGGCAATGCGCCGGTCAGCAACGTGCAATTGCAAGGGCACTTCCCGCCGGGCATGACGCCGCGCAACGCCCAGGCCAACGCGAAGGTCACGGTGGATGCCAATGGCGTCGTCTTCGAACCGATCGCGGCGCTGGAGCCGAACGGGGAGGCGATCTTTCGTGTGACGGCCATGGCCCAGGCGATGGGGGATCAGCGTGTGCGCTTCGCGGTCGTGAGCGATCAAGTGCGCACGCCGGTCCAGCGTGAGATCAGCACCCGCGTCGTGGAGCGCTAGAAAGCTGAGGTTGCTCCATTGCGAATGGTTGTTATAAGGGTCTCTCCTTCGTCGAAACTCGATACCTCATGCGAGGTTTACTGCGTTCGGCTTAGCGCTCGCATGACGCCTTGCGAACGCTCTACCGCAAGGTGCGATTCGACGGGGCGTTTGACTTTGGTGAAATGTAGATTTTTTGGAAATTTTTCTTTGCTTCGAGGGGGAAAAGTCGGTATTGTTTGCCTGACTTGACATCTTCACCGGTTATTCATCAAGCGAACAGCCTGGAAGGCTGGCAAAAGGGGAAGGGAATCCCCCCTCTTTTCAATCCTTACCGACTCCTCCGACGAGCAACGAGCGTATTCGATTAGCGCCCACAGCAATGCGCCAGGCACTGGTTTCTTTGCTGCGAACGCCCACGGGGAACTGCGAATGGTTGGCCTTGAGCCGATTCGAAGGCATTGTTAAGATTCGGCTCAGATGCACGGAAAACCTTGGCGGCGCGCGAGCGGCGTCGAATTCCCGTCATGCCGACCCTGCAAGTGGTTTATGGACGAACGGACGAGGACAACGCGGACGCACGGCGCACCCACGGAGGGGCTTCGCGCACCGCGGCGAGGGGAGGTGTGCAAGATGAACGCCGGCCGAACCGAAAAAGAGAAGGAACAAGCGCGGGTCCATATCCGCTGGATGATTCGACGCGATATGCCCGAGGTCCTGCAAACCGAGCAGCTGAGTTTCGAGTACGCCTGGAACGAGGAAGACTTCCTGCGCTGCCTGCGCCAGCGCAACTGTATCGGCATGGTGGCGGAGCACGGCGAAAAAGTCGTCGGCTTCATGATCTACGAGCTGCACAAGAACAAACTGCACATCCTCAATTTCGCGGTCCATCCCGCCTGGCGGCGCATGGGCGTCGGGGCGCAGATGGTCGCCAAGCTGATCAGCAAGCTGTCAAGCCATCGCCGCACGCGCATCACGCTGGAAGTGCGCGAGACCAACCTGCACGCTCAGCTATTCTTCCACCGACAGGAATTCAAGGCGGTTCGCGTCCTGCGCGCCTTCTATGAAGACAGCGGCGAGGATGCCTTCCTCATGGAATACCGCTTCGGCGACGACCTGGGGGACGACGTCGAAGAGACTGTCAACCGCATCGCGCAGTATGAGGAAAACTGATTCTCCCTGAGATCAAATGGAAGCCCAGAGGTGAGGTACGCCGAACCCCATGGGCTTCTTCTTTGCGCCCATGCACATCTCGCCTTTTCTTTTCCGCCGATTTCCTCTATAGCCTGCGCCGCCGTAGGTACAAGCTGCCAGCTTGTGCCTGCTTGAACTTTGTCCCTGCGAGATTGCCATGACTTATCCTTCCGATCCGACGTCCACGAGCCTTTGGCATCGCTTTCGCCCCAGCGCGGCCGATACGCACACGTCGCTTCTATTCTGGCTGACGGTCCTCGCGATCGGCGGCGTTACGCTGTTGACCATGACCTGGGCGGCGTCGAGTGTGCTGGCCAAGAAAGGTTCGGAAAAACTCTTGCGGACCGACCTTTTCTTCCCTAAGCTCAACAGTGTTCACGGAGATCGGCAAGCAGACCCGCTCCGCACGTCGGACCTTGAACATCCGAAGGAACGGCACATACCCGGCGCCGCGCCCCTGCCGGCCGTGATCGATCATCCCAGGAACGTGACCGAATTGCCGCTTGTGGCGACAGCGGAGCCCGGGGTGCATCTGATCACCCAGGTGGAGATGATCCCGGCGCCGACGCAATGCCACGACCCATTGGCTTATTTGCATCCTTGTACCTCGCCCCCTGGAGACAGCCCGATGATTCGCAACTGGAAAACTCTGACGATGGTTTCGCTCCTGTCGACCGCCGCCGTCACGTTCGTGCCGCAGCCGGCCATGCTGATTGCCCAGGAGAAAAAAGATCCGCCCGTCGAGGTCAAGGGCCTCGACGAACTGCAGAAATCGATCAACGAGCTGCTGACACGCATCGACAAACTCGAAAAGAAAAAGGCGCCGGCCCTCGATCAGGACGCGCTGACCGAGGTGATCCGCGCCGAACTCAAGGCGGCGCTGGGCAAGAGCATGGAAGCGCTGAAGGCCGACATCCTCGGCATTCAGCAAGACCATATCAAGCACCAGCTCCATATCGAGAATCAGAAAGCCGAGATCAAGCGGCTCACAGCCGAACTCGACGGCATGCGCAAGAAGCTGGCCGAAGGGCCCGCGGCGCCTGCCGTTGACAAGGCGTTCATGGAAGAAGTCCGCACCACGCTCAAGACGCTCAACGAGACGATCGCCAAGCTGGGGCCGACCAAGGAACGGCAGATGTTCTCCCCGCCGATCAACGGCAACGCGGCGCAGGGCCGCGTGGTCATCGTCAATCTTTACAACGAAGACCTGCTGTTCCTCATTAATGGCGCCCCGCACCGCGTCCCGGCGGGCATGTCGAAACTGCTCGACATCCCGGCCGGCACATTGCACTATCGCGTCCATTCGAACCGCTGGGGCCCGCTGAGCAATCAGACCACCACCGTCGCCGGCGGCGACACGTTCACGCTGACCGCGGCGCATCAGAAATAAGCACACCGGTCTTCGTTTAGCGCCCGCTTGACGCCGCGCGATCGCCTGCCGTGCGGCGAGCGCTTAACGGCAAGCGGCCAACCACCTCCTTCTTTTGTCAATCCGCCATGATTGTGACCATCGACGGCCCCGCCGGCGCAGGCAAAAGCAGTGCCGCTCGCATGTTGGCGCAGCGTCTTGGCTTCGATTTTCTCGACACTGGCGCCATGTACCGCGCCGTCACCCTGGCAGGCCTGCGCACGCATTGCGATCTGACCGACCAAACCGCTCTCGCGAAACTGCTCGACACGATTCATCTCGACCTGCCGCCCGGCCAGGTGCTGGCGAACGGCGAGGACATCAGCGCGCTGATCCGGTCGCCGGAGGTCACCGCCGCTTCCGGAGCGGTCGCCAGCAGTCCGGCGGTCCGATCCAGGCTGGTCGATTGGCAGCGTCAGCTCGCCCAGGGACGCCATATCGTCTGTGAGGGACGCGATCAGGGAACTATCGCTTTTCCGCACGCGGCGTGCAAGTTCTTCCTCAGCGCGGATTCCCAGGAACGCGCGCGCCGCCGATATGAAGAGCTGACCGCCCGCGGCCTCGCTGTCTCGCTTGAAGAAATTCTGCACGCGCAACAAGAACGGGACGCGCGCGACGCCGCCCGCGACATCGCCCCGATGGTGCCGGCCCACGACGCGATTCTGCTCGACAGCACCGACTTGACGCTGGAGCAGGTTGTGGCGAAGATGGAGCAGGAAGTGCGGAAACGGATGTAAGCCGCGATCGCATCAACCAGCGCAGGGATCTCATCAACATGACACCGGACAAACCGCCGCAGATCGACGCGCTCGCGCGCACGGAGTCTCCCTGGTTTCGGCTGTGGCACGAGTTTCTCTACTTGCCGTACCACAGCCTGTTCACGCTCGGCTTCAGTATTCGGCTGCAGGGGCAGCGCAACATGCCGTGGTCGGGCCCGGTGCTGCTCGTCGCCAACCATCAGAGCTTCCTCGATCCGCTCCTGGTCGGCCTGGTCGCGCGTCGGCCGCTGGTTTACCTGGCCCGTCGGACGCTCTTTCGCAATCGCATTTTCGGCGCCATGATCCGCAGCTTGAACGCCGTCCCCATCGATCAGGATGGCATCGGCCTGGACGGTATCCGCACGGTCCTGGAGCAACTTAGCTTCGGCAAGGCGATCGCCATCTACCCCGAAGGCGCCCGCACGGAGGATGGTCAAATGCATCCGCTCAAGCCCGGCATTCACTTGCTGATCAGGAAGGCGCAAGTTCCGATCGTGCCGGTGGGCATCGCCGGCGCGTACGATGCCTGGCCGATCTGGCGTTCGTATCCGATCGCGGCGCCGCTGTTCCTGCCGGCGGGGCCGGCGACGATCTCCGTTTCACTGGGCAAACCCGTTGACCCAGCCCCCTTCGCGAAGATGCCGCGCGAACAGGCCCTGAAGGAGCTATTCGATCTGATTCACATCGAGCAACAGCGCGCAGAGAAGCTGCGTCGGAAGTAGCCGCCATGAACAAAACCGTCCTCTCCGTTCTCGCTCATCCCGACGACGCCGAGTTTCTCTGCGCCGGCACGCTCATCCGTCTCCAGCGCGCGCACGGCTTCACGGTACACCTAGCGTCGATGACCGCCGGCGATTGCGGCTCCGTCGAACTCGATGCGCAAGCGATCAGCCGTCTACGCCGCAGCGAGGGGGCGAATGCCGCCGCCTTGATCGGCGCGGCTTATCATTGCCTGGAGGAAAAGGACCTGCTCGTCGTCTACAACGAACGCACGCTCGAGAAGGTCACGCGGCTAATGCGGCTGATACAGCCAGGCATCGTGTTGACGCACAGCCCGGCGGATTACATGCTCGATCACGAGATGACCAGCACGGTCGTCCGCGCCGCCGCGTTCGCGGGGCCCATCCCCAACTTCATGGCGGAACGTGCGCTCGGTCCGGTGTTGCCGAGCATTCCGCATTTGTATTATTGCGACCCGATCGAAGGCAAGGACGCGCTGGGCCGCGATGTGGCGCCGGGTTTCCGCATCGACATCAGCAAGGTGATCGACAGCAAGGCCGACATGCTCGCCGCCCACGCCAGCCAGCGCGATTGGCTCTTGAAGCACCATGGCATGGACCACTACTTACAAGCGATGCGCGACTTGGGCGCGCGCCGCGGCAGCGAGTGCGGCGTGGCGTTCGCGGAGGGCTTCCGCCAGCACCTGGGGCACAGCTATCCGCAAGATAACGTAATCGGTCAACTATTGGACGCCAAGTAACCCCCAAGCCCAGAGGGGGCGAACTTTCTTCAGGGAGCACCTCCATGCAACGCTTTTTCATCTTGATCGGATGTCTGTCCCTCGCCGTCGCATACGCCGGCGAACGTCCCGCCGTCACGCAGCCGCGCTCGACCTCCGGCGACACCGCCGTCGAACCCGACTGGACCCAGAAGTTGACGATTACCGTTGGCGCCAAGGACGCCGACATCGTCGGCGCCACTGACAAGACCATCCAGGCCGGCGTCGATTACGTCGCCCGGCTCGGCGGCGGCACCGTCAAAATCTTGCCGGGAACCTATCGGCTGCGCAATTCCGTCTTTCTGTCTTCCAAGGTCCGACTGCTCGGCGCCGGCGCTCAGACCATCCTCTTCAAAGAGCCGTCTGTCACCACCAAGCTCGCCACAGACAGCGACTGGTACGATCAGGAAATCACCCTGGCCAACGCCGACGGCTTCCAGATCGGCGATGGGCTAACCCTGCGCGCTCGCGACGACGGCAAATCGTCTGACACCTACATCAAACGGACTCTCATCGCCCGCACCGGCAATCGCTTCAAGCTCGATCGCCCCTTGCGCGACAACTTCTGGAAGCTCGGCAACGCCGTCGCCATGTCGGTCTTTCCTCTGGTCACCGGAGAGAACGTCGCCGACATCACGATCGAAAATCTCGCCCTCGACGGCAATCGCGCCAAGAACGAAAACCTCAACGGCAACTACGGCGGCTGCATTTTCTTCCAGGACTGCAACCGCATCACCATCCGCGGCGTCACCACGCGCAACTATAACGGCGACGGCATCAGCTGGCAAATCTGCCACGACGTCCTGGTCGAGGACTGCACCTCCGAAAACAACGTTCAACTCGGCCTGCATCCCGGCTCCGGCTCGCAACGCCCCGTCATGCGCAATAACACGCTCAAGAATAACGACATCGGCATCTTCTTCTGCTGGGGCGTCAAGTACGGCCTGGCCGAGAAAAACATCATCGAAGGGAATCGCGTCGGCATCTCCATCGGTCATCGCGACACCGATAATCTCATCGCCCGCAACGAAATCCGCGCCAGCAAGGACGTCGGCATCCTGTTCCGCCCCGAGCGCGGCAAGGATTTCGCCGGACATCGCAATCGCCTCGTCAAGAATCGCCTGATCGACAACGGCGGCAACGGCGGCGCTGCCATCGACATCCAGGGGGGCACGGAATCGATCCTTATCACCGACAACGAATTCACGGAAACGCGCGGGCCGGCCCAGCGCGTTGCCGTCCGCATCGGCGCCCAGACGCGCGACATCGGGCTCAAGAATAATATGATCAAGGGGTTTGCGAAAGAAACGGAAGACGGGAATCGTTGAGGATGATCGCAAAAAGCGCCCATTTTCGTCTGGCTGATCCTGGGGCTTTGCTTACTTGGTCGGCGCGATCGTCAAGTCATTTTGCACGCCGCGGACGCCGGGCCTCATGCCGATGATGGCTTCCGCAACCTGGCGTTCCCGATCAGTGCCGACCTGGCCGCTGAGGATCACGATGCCGTTGGTGACGGCGATCTGAATGGCGTTCTTGCTCTTGAGCTTTTCGGAGCGATTGATGACGTCGCGGATTTCGGATTGCAGCACGTCCGTCTTGTGGACGACGAGCGGAACATCTTCGGAAAGGACGGTCGTGTATTGCGGGTTGCGCGGGGTGCCGACGGTGGTGAAACCGTTGGTCTGGTTGGTCGCGGCGGAAGCAGCAGCACCGGCGCCCGTGGCAGTAGTGCTGGCATAGTTGGCCTTGCCGAAGGTGACGCTGGGTCGAGTCGCGGATGAATTCGGCGAGACTGGGCCGTTGACATATTTGCTGGCCAGGCCCATGGAAAGCGGGTCGCCGTACCAGGGGGCGATGTTGTTGGAAACGGCAGGGATGGAGGTTGCCGAGCCGGCGCCGATGGTGCTCGATTGAAGCTGGGTGTTTTGCGAACTCGATGTCGTGCCCGAGGCGCCGCTGGGACGGCCGCTCGCGGCGCTGTTGCCGGAGCTGCCGAATGGGTTCGTGCCGCTGGTCGTACCCGACCCGGTTGTTCCCTGCGCCAGCACCGTCGCGGAACTCAACGCGAAGAGGCAGCAGGTCCCGAACGCGCGGGCGATCAATCGTCGGCTCTTCATGGCTCGAACTTCCGAAAATGGGTAAATGGTATTGGTTCTCGTCAATCTATCGGCCGGCGCCAAACCAAGGCATCAGCAATTCCATATTTTCATTATTGGCACTCGCGCCACGGTTTGCAACGCTTATCTCATTAAAAGGAAGTGAACGCATGGCTCCGATCGGCTCCGCGATCGTCGGCGCCGGTTTCATCGGCCCCGTGCACATCGAAGCGCTGCGCCGGCTCGGCAGGCCGATCGTCGGCGTGCTCGGCTCCACGCCCGAGAAGAGTAGGCAAGCGGCGCAAGCCCTCGGCATCGAGCGCGGCTACGCAAGCTACGACGAGTTGCTGGACGATCCGCGCGTTCAGGCCGTTCATCTGGCCTCCCCCAATCGTCTTCATTTTGACCAATGCCAACGCGCTCTCCATGCCGGCAAGCATGCGATCTGCGAGAAGCCGCTGGCGCTGAACGTCGCCGAATCGGCCGAGCTGGTTGCGCTGGCCCAGCGGCACGGGCTCGTGGCAGCCGTCTGTTACAACGTGCGCTTCTATCCGTTATGTCTGGAGGTGCGCGAGTGGATCGCCTCGGGCCGGCTGGGAGAAATCTATCACGTCACCGGCTCCTACGTGCAGGACTGGCTGCTGCACGATACCGATTTCAACTGGCGCGTCCTCACCGAGGAAGGGGGCGCGCTGCGAGCGATTGCCGACATTGGCACTCACTGGCTCGACCTCGTGCAGTCGATGACCGGGTTGCAAGTTACCGAAGTTTGTGCCGATCTGAAAACCGTCTGGCCGATACGCCGACGCCCAAAAGGATCGGTTGAAACGTTCCAAAACAAAACGCCGGCGCCTCAAGACCTCATCGACGTCGCGATCACCACGGAGGACCACGGTTCCGTGCTGCTCCACTTCGACCACGGGGCGCATGGCTGTTTCACCGTCTCGCAGGTGTGTGCGGGGCGCAAGAACTGCCTGCGCTTCGAGATCGCCGGCTCGGCCGCTTCGCTGGCGTGGAATAGCGAGCATCCCAACGAGTTGTGGATCGGCGAGCGCGATCGGCCCAACGAGTTGCTGCTGCGCGATCCCGCCTTGCTCCAGCCGTCCGTCCGCCCCTATGCGAACTATCCGGGTGGCCACAACGAGGGCTTCCCCGATACCTTCAAGCAACTGTTCCGCGCCATCTACGGCTACCTCGACCGCGGCGACTTCACTGCCCCTCGGCCGTTCCCGACGTTCGCGGACGGTCATCGCGAGATCGTCCTGTGTCAAGCCATCCTGCAAAGCCAGCGCATGCGCGCCTGGGTCAACGTGCCATCATGAGATTCAGCATCCGCTATCAGCTTCTGTTGCCGCTCTTGGCGCTCATGCTCGGCCTGGTGGCCGCCAGCACCTGGAGCGCCTGGTCGTCCGGGCAGCGCGCCCGACGGCAGATCGAAGGCCAAATCGACAAGATCGCCGAGACCGTCAATGCCGTTCCGTTCGCCCTCGACGCGCGCACGCTGGAGCTGGTCAAGGGACTTTCCGGCGCGGAGTTTCTCCTGTGCGACGAACACCGCCAGCCAATCCGCGATGACGACGGCAAACTGATCGCGACCTTGACCAATGCTCCCGAGACACTGCCGTCGCCGAGCGAGCAACCGACGCAGCACTTCGACAAGCCTGTGCTAGTCGGCCAGACGTCGTACTTGTGCGGCGGCATGCCGCTGCGGCACGGCGCCCGTCGTGGCGCCATCCTTTATATCTTTTTTCCCGAATCGATTTGGCGCGAGACCGTCTGGGAAGCGCTGCGCCCCGCGCTCCTGCTCGGCGTCGTCGGCAGCCTGATCTCCATCATCCTCAGCGTGCTCCTGACCCAGCGGCTCACCGGTCCGATCCAGGAAATGGAACGCCGCACGCGCCTCATCGCTGAGGGGGATTTCAGCCCGATGCCGTTGCCGAGCCGCAACGACGAGCTGCGCGATCTGGGCCGATCCGTCAACGAGATGGCGCAGCGGCTGGCGCAGTTTCAAGACACGATCCGGCAAACGGAACGGCTGCGGCTGCTGGGTCAGGTCAGCGGCGGACTGGCCCATCAACTGCGCAACGGCGTCGCCGGTGCCCGCCTGGCGGTCCAGCTTCACGCCCAGGATTGTCCCGTCACGGACGATGAATCTCTCAAGGTCGCGCTGCGGCAACTGGCGCTGGTCGAGATGCACCTGAAACGATTCCTCGACCTGGGCAAAACGATCGAGCTGAAACGCCAGCCGTGCGATCTGTCCGCGGTATTGAATGAGACGATGGCGCTGCTCGGCCCGCAATGTCGGCATGCCCACATCGATCTGCGGCTCGTGCCGCCAAACGCGCCGACAATCGCCCTGATTGGCGACGCGCCGCAGCTGAGCCAGCTTTTCTTGAACGTATTGACCAACGCGCTGGAGGCAGCCGGGCCGAATGGCCGGGTCGAGGTGCGGTGGGGCATTGACGAGCCGGGAACGTCAGCGACGGGATCTTTGGCGTTCGTGGAGGTTCGCGATTCGGGGCCGGGGCCGACGCCGGAGGTCGCCGGCCGTCTCTTCGAGCCGTTTGTCACCGGCAAGCGCGAGGGGGTCGGCCTGGGCCTGGCGGTGGCGCGGCAAGTCGCGGAAGCGCACGGCGGCGCCATCCGTTGGTCGCGCGACGCGGGCACCACCTGTTTCCGCATCGAGATTCCCGTGGCGCAGGCGGCTCGCCTGCACCGCTAGAATAAGACGTGCAGGCGAGCCGCCTGCACCACGGAGAAACCATGAGCCAGATCCTGATTGTCGATGATGAGGAAGCCGTCTGCTGGGCGCTCAAGAAAGCGCTCAGCAAGCTCGGACATCAGGTCGCCGTCGCGTCGGCGGCGGAGGAGGCATTTCGCCTCGCGGACAAGCAGATTCCCGACGCTATGGTGCTTGACGTGCGTTTGCCGGGCCTCGATGGGCTGTCGGCCCTCGGGCAGCTGCGCACGATGACCAATGACGCGCCGATCATCGTCGTGACCGCGTTCGGCAATCTCTCGACGGCGGTGCGTGCCGTGGAGGGGGGAGCATTCGACTACCTCGCCAAGCCGTTCGATCTCGACCAGGCGCTCGACACCGTCGCGCGCGCCTTGAAGCGGCGCGAGCTTCAGCAAGCGCGGGAGGGCGAGGCTTCCGCCGCGCCGGCGGTGGACAGCGTCGAAGCCCCCGAGGAGATGGTCGGCGCCAGCCCCGCGATGCAAACGGTCTTCAAGCGCATCGCCCTGGTGGCGCCGCGCGACGCCTGCGTTCTCATCACCGGCGAGAGCGGCACGGGCAAGGAACTCGTCGCCCGCGCCGTGCACCGCTACAGCAGCCGGCGCGACAGGCCGTTCCTGCCGGTCCATGTTGCCGCGCTCAATCCTAACCTGGTCGAAAGCGAAATCTTCGGCCATGTCAAGGGGGCGTTCACCGGCGCCGCGCAGGCCCGGCCCGGCCTGTTGTCGCTGGCGGACGGCGGGACGGTGTTTCTCGATGAGCTGGCGGACATTCCGATGCCGGTGCAGGTGAAGCTCTTGCGCGTCCTGGAGCACAATGAGGTAACGCCGGTCGGCAGCAATCAGCCGAACCCGCTCAATATTCGGATACTAGCGGCGACGCACCAGGACCTGGAGCGCAAGATTGCCGAGGGAACGTTTCGGCACGATCTGTTTTTTCGCCTGAACGTGTTCCAGATTCATCTGCCCCCCTTGCGCGAGCGGCGCGACGACATCGTGCCGTTGGCGGAGCATTTCTTGCGCCGCTTCGATGCCAAGCTCCTGCCGCTGCTGCACGCGGCGGTACAGTTCCTGACGCAGCAGCCGTGGTTTGGCAACGTGCGCGAGCTGCGCAACGCTCTGGAGCACGCCGTCATCGTCGCCCGCGGCGGCCCGCTATTGCCAGAGCATTTTCCGACCTCGTCGAGCGCACACACGGCGAACCCGAAGGAACAACTCGCCGCCGCCGTCCTGCACTGGCTGCACGAACGCACCGGCGCCGCGGGGACGCCGACCGATCTGCACGCGGAGCTGCTGCGTGCGATCGAGCCGCCGCTGCTGGAGGACTTGATGCGCCGATTACAGGGCAACCGCGTCGTCGCGGCCCTGTGGCTCGGCCTCAACCGGGCGACGGTGCGCAAGAAATTGACGGAGTATGGCCTGGCGGACATTCACCGGCCCGCACACAAGCTGAATGAGAATGAAGAGGATGACAAGGGAGAAGATGAATCACACTAGTGCACCGTCAACGATCGACTGATCGATTTTGAAGGGTGCGTGGAACGCACCTTTCCTCAAAGATGCAAGAGCCGTGAACGTCAGAATGCGTTCAGCTGCCGGAGTCGCTACAACGGCGACACGTCGCGCGAAACCAGAATGTGGGCCCGGTCGTGGTGCAACGCCTTGCTCGGCGGCCGCCCGAAGTAGCGACTCGTTCAACCGACTATTATTGTTACTTCTTTTTCTCCACTTTCAGTTTCGGCAAAACCAGGATGGCGTTGTCGGGGCTTACGACAAGCAGTTTGCTGCCATCCGCGTTCAATTTAATTTCCCAGGATTGCTTGGCAATCGGGACCCGAAAGGGAGGACCTTTGAGTTTTGAACTGGTTGCAGTTGCCTCAAACCGGTCGTTTCCCATAAGGAGCAGGTACGAGGTCCAGCAGGTGCCGTCGGCCTCGATTTCCAGGCGAAGCCCTGTGACATTACTTAGATCCGCTTTTCCCCAATCGCCGATGATCTCTTCGAGTTTTTTTGGGGCTGTGCCGGATTTGGCGTCTTCTTTCTTAGGCGCATCTTTCTCGGCAACACCCTTTTTGCCGATCGTGACTTCGCCGATATCCACGATGGCGAAATCGCGGGTGTCATTCAAGCGGACCCAGAACGCCTTCTTGAACACGCCGTGAACCATCACTTCCGTCCCGGTTTCCAATTTCTTCCAATCCTTCAAAGCATCCGGGGCCGGCTCGAATGCCATCATGATCGGTCGCTTCCAAGCTTTGTCCTCCAGCCCCTTCGCCTTCTTCGGTTCGACAATGCCATACGCAATGAGGTCAAACTCCAGTTCCAGGATTTTGTCCCCACGATTTTGGAACCCCACGAAATTGAGCTTCCAGGCGACAGGCTTCCCCTCGTGGTCATTGTTGAGCGCCTTGGCAAAAAGCGGGCCCACCTTGTCTAACTCCTTGGCTAATTCCTCGAAGTTATCCTGCCAGGGCTGCCGATCCGATTTCTTGTCCTTGGCGTCGTCCTTGTTCTTGTCTGACGATTCGTGATGAGTTTGCACAGGTGGATCGCTTTCCACCACAAGACCAGATTTGTCCGCTGAAACAATATGCTTCCCCACGTGTGTCTTGTTTGGTGCGCCTGTCTTGTCGAAGGACTCGTAACTTTTCAGGCACGCCTGCCGAATCTCCGGGGAGATCTTGTCAGCAAGCTCAAGCATGGCAGTCCGATTCGCCGCGTCATGTTGGGCCGCAATTCTGTAGCGTGCTCCGGGCAGATAAAGGCCAATCAGCGTATTGGTTGCGTCGCGTCTTAGCATCAGTTTTGCGCCAGTCTTGGCATTGATACAATCGTTTTCCATCCAGAATATCGTGTTGTTAAGTGTCCACTGCTTGGTCTCGCCGATCTTGTATCCTAATTCATTCAGAGTTTTGACACTTCTCGCTGATCCCCACCAGAGTTTTGGCAAGAAGATGGAGAAGATGGCCAAAAACCCAAGGGTTTCAGACAGTCGTGGTGTCGGTTGAAGGCGAGATGTCAGCCAAGTGTC
>JACXTT010001426.1_pt1 | contig 39640 bp, 34 predicted proteins | sample 9270951 | NCBI WGS metagenome assembly JACXTT01 (sample SAMN15532306, study PRJNA645909) | rock metagenome | isolation source: weathered quartz diorite | place: Puerto Rico | collected 2017-06-21
GCTCGTGATGCCGGCGACATCTGTTACATCCTTGAAAGTGCCGTTCTTTTCGTTGTGTAGGAGGAGCACACGACCATTGAAGCTGAGCGCGATATCCGCAAAACCATCGTTGTCGTAGTCCCCAGCCGTGCATCCGATCGCGTGGAGCGTAGAATCTAGCCCAGCCTTTCTCGTCACGTCTTCGAACCTGCCGCCAACGTTGTGGAAAAGGGCAAGTCCGCCTTCTGGGCCGTTGTCGCTCAACAGAACATCAATGCGGCCGTCATTATCATAGTCAAGGAAACAGGCGCCGGGACCTATATAGGAGGCCAGATCGTTTGCCAACCCGACCGACGGCTTCCCTTTCAGTCCCGCGCTCTGTGTCACATCCACAAAGTTCACCGGAATCAGCGGCGGAACCTTCTGCACCACCACCGGCGACTCCTCCGCCCGCGAATACTTCCCCTGCTCGCCGTACGCCAGACTGATCGGAGAACCCAGCTTGTTCTGCGTGATGTACTGAAATTTCTTCAGGCCCTCGCGGGCTTTGTCGGCTTGTCCGGATTGCTGATAGGCGCGCGACAGCCCGAACTGCGCCGAGGCGTGCAGAGGATCGAGCTTCAATGCGTGCTCGAAGGCATCGATCGCCTCGGGATACTGCTTGAGCTGGGCATAGGTCGAGCCGAGGAAGTACCAGGCATCGGCGTCGTTGCGATCGAGTTCGGTGACGCGGTGGAAGGCGTCGATGGCGGATTGCGGGCTGTCTGAATTCTTGTAGTAGAGGCCGAGGTTGTACCAGGAGTGCGGGTCCTTGGGATCGTCCTGCGCGGCTTTTTGGAGCAGTGCTTTCGCTTCGTCCACCCGCTGGAGGTTCAGCAGTGCAATGCCGCGATTGAGGGTGGTGACTCTCAGGGTTGGGTCTTTGGCGGCAGCTTCTTCGAACGCTTTCAACCCTTTCTCGAACAACTGCTGGTTCATGTAGGCAACGCCGATGTTGTTCAGGCGGGCGGCTTCCTGGGGATCTGCCGATGGTGCCGCGCCAATGAGAGCGACCAGAAGGCCGAGGATAAAGGTGGCGATGACAGCGATACCAAGTTTCTTGATCATCGTGCGTTACGAGTGATTCTATCTGAGCGTAGGACAGTGGTCGAAATGCCTTGCCGCCGTCGCGTTCGTCGGGCTGCGCAGGGGTCTTCGACTCCGTGAGAACATCCGCTCCGCGGATGCTCTCGCTCCGCTCAGGATGACAAATGTAGAGAGTGCTCAAGAACGCAGCTACTTCTTAGCGTACGCCCGTGAGTTGATCACGCCCTTCGCTTCTTCGATTGTCACCGTCTGCCCGGCTGCGATATTTGAGAGCCTGTCCACCTGACCGCTGGGCCACTGGACTTCAACGGTGTCGGCTTTCGCCTTCGAACCCAGGCCGAAGGTCAAGACCAGTTCACTCTGCGACAGGTAGCTGGAGCCGGACTTCATCATCAGCCAATGCTTATCGCCGCCAGATGTAATTCGTACCACCGCGCCGATACCGTCGCGATTCGATTTCGTTCCGACCAGCTTCACTCGCAGGCCCTGGTTCGTGCCGCCCTGGCTGCGGTAGAGGTGCACGGGGCCGCCGTTCGTCGTCAGCAGGATGTCGAGCGCGCCGTCGTTATTGATGTCCGCATACGCCGCACCCCGCGCGACTTTCGGAGCGGCGAAGGCAGCACCGACTTTGCCCGTGACTTCTTCAAACTTGCCGTTGCCGAGATTGCGAAACAGGTGCGGTGGCTCGGCATAGCTCACGCGCTTTTGCACGCGCTCGATTTCGTTCTCGATGTGGCCGTCGGCGACCAGGATGTCGGGCCAGCCGTCATTGTCATAATCGAAGAAGAAACAGCCGAAGCCCAGTGTCACGAGTGTTGCGCGGCCGACTTCGGATCTGGGCGCTTCGTCCACGAACAGGCCGTTGCCTTCGTTGTGGTAGAGCGAGAGCATTTGGTTGGAGAAGTTGGTGATGATGAGGCTGGCGTGTCCGGAGCGGTCGTAGTCGGCGGCGTCTACGCCCATTCCGGCGCGGGCGACGCCGTCTTCGCTGAAGGCAATGCCGGCAGAAACGGCCCGCTCTTCGAAGGTGCCATTCTTCTTGTTCAAGTAGAGCTTGTTGGGCTGAGTGTCGTTGGCGATCAGGATATCGGGCCAACCGTCGTCGTTGTAATCGAGAATGGCGACGCCCAGGCTCTTTGAGGTCGGATCGTAGAATCCTGCTTTCTGGGTTGCGTCTTCGAACTTGCCGCCGCCGAGGTTGTGCCAGAGGCGCGCCGACGTGCCTTTGTACGACTCAGGCGTGCAGTACGACTTGTGGGCGCCGTCCAGCGTGCAGTAAAGGTCGCCCGGCTCCGACCACTGTACATAGTTGGAGACGACGAGATCGAGCTTGCCGTCGCGGTCGTAATCTACCCAGGCCGCGCTTGTTGAAAATTCGCTTGGACCCCACAGGCCCGCAGATTTTGTTACATCGCTGAATGTGCCGTTGCCGTTGTTGCGGAAGAGATGACTCTGGCCAAGCGCCGTGATGAAGATGTCGTCGAAGCCGTCGTTGTCGTAATCGCCGACCGCCACGCCGAGCCCGTAGATTGAAATGCCTAGGCCCGACTTGAGCGTCACGTCAGTGAAAGTGCCGTCGTGATTGTTGTGGTAGAGCTTCGGCGTCGTCGGGCCGCTCTTCGCGTGGCCGGGCCAGTCCTGGCCGTTGATGAGCAGGATGTCAGGCCAGCCGTCGCTGTCGTAATCAATGAACGCGCAACCGGGTCCCATGGTTTCAGGCAGCCACTTCTTGCCGAAGGCACCATTGTTGTGGGTGAAGCGAATGCCGGACTGCGTGGTGATGTCAGTGAAGGTGATAGTCTGGGCGTTGCTCGCCGACAGCAACAACAAAATCGTGCACCACAGGGACACAGAGACACAGAGAAAGGCTTGGTCTTTCTTTTCTCTGTGCCTGTGTGGCTCTGTGCTGAATGTTCCTGCTGCGGATTGCATCAGCGGCCAGCCCCCGTTGACGCACCGCCGGCGGCTGCTACGCGAACCTTGCTGGTCCGCACTGTAGCCATCGATTTCGCAGACCCGAGTGGCAGCGGGACCGAAACGTGCTCGTGAATGCTCTGCCGCTCGTTGTTGTCCTCGGGATTGAGTTGGCGGTAGGGGCCGGTGATTGCCTGCGCGGCTTCGTCGGCCTTGAAGCGCAGATAGCGCGCCTGGTGTTCTTTGGCCATTTTCTCGTCGCCTAGTCCGTTGTAGCAGAGCATCAGGTTGTAGTGTGCTTGCAGATCCTCGGGATCAATCGCCAGCACCCGCTGCAAAACGTTCACCGCTTCCGCGTACTTGCGTTGCAGGAAGAGCACTCGTCCTAAATTGTTCACGGCCACGCGGTCACGCGGATATTGGGCCAGTACTTTCCTGAGATGTTCCACAGCGCCGTCGTAGTTTCCTTCCTGGCGCAAGACGGCAGAATAGAAGAAATGCGCTCGTGCGAGATCAGGGCTAAGCGCGAGCGCCTTTTCAAGAACGGTACGAGCACGGGCGACGTCACCTTCCTGTAGAGCGGCGCGTCCGATGTTAACCCAACCGTCCGGATTCTGCGGATCGGCCTCGGTAACTTTCTCAAATGCTGCCTGCGCCGCTTTCAGATCGCCTTGCAGCAGGAGTCCGATGCCGTAGTCGTTCCAACGCTGCCAGTCTTCCTTGCGGAGTTCGTTCTTGGGCTGAGGTATGGGTGCATTTGCCGGCAGAACGTCGAGCGCGACTTGGTTCTGTGCGACGGTCACGATCGGCAGGTCGGGAATCTTCTCCTGTTTCGCGGAAACGCCCTGCAACGAGCCGGTGAGCACAAATTTTCGATCGTCGTAGTCTGGAGTGACGGAAGTGTCCGCTTGGTTCGGCACGGGCACTCCGCCAAACGCAAACTGTGTTCCCCACCACACGAACTTGCGGTACAACAAGCGCGCCGTCAGTGTCACTTTGTTGCCCACAGCGCCGTTAGCGCTGGGAAGTTTTATGCGGAAGTGTACGGTGTCCGCCGCTCCCGGAGGAATCAAGCGAACATAAACGACCGCGCGCGTCGCCCAGGCATTGCGCTTATTGATGGGATTGCCATGCGCATCGACTTGAAGAGAGCGATAGAAGTGCGCGCCTTTCTCGACTGGGCCTTTGCCATTGTCTTCAACCTCGCCGCTCCAGAAAATGACCTGGCCGCGTTCGTCCACGCCCTTCAGTTCAAGCCAGGTATCATAGGCATCCACCGTGCCGCCCGGGAAAAAATGGCCGACCTTCTTGGTGCGAACGACCACATCTACGCGCACCGTGTCCCCACGACGAACGGCGGGCTGGACGCGATCCAGAGGCGCAGTGACGGGCACGGCTTCGCCTTCTGCTCCGGGCGTGACTTTTGCTTCGGCTTCTTCCCCGACGGCGAACGTGGTCGCCACTTCATGCTGCGCCGTAGCGCCAGCCGTCAGTTCACTGCGCGCGGGCGAAAGAGCGAAGATGTCAACGGTGAGAGCGCCGTTGGTCAGAAAATCCTGGGTGACTTTCAACTGCTCAGCGTCTTCATTGGCGGTGGGAAGCGCGGTGTTGGCTGCGGGGAAGCGATGCGAGTGTATTTTGCCGGCCACGTTCCCAAAATCCTTCGAGGGCTCGAGCGGCATGTGGCAGTCCGCGCACTGTTGTGACTTTGCCGGATAGTAGAACGACCGCGCTCCCTGGCCGGAGACTCCGCTAGCCTGCCAGTTATCGTACTCGTTGAAGCCGCGAATCCAGCGATAATGGTTGACCGGGACGTCCAGATGGACTTTATGACATGAAGAACAGAACTCGGCCGTCTGTTCGCGCATGAAGGGCTTGAGAAAAACGCGGCGATGGGGCTCGGGATTCAGCTTCGTAATAGTGTCGTGCAAGTAGCGCACGACCGGGTTCTGGCTGGCTGCGAGTTCGTGCAGTTTCGGATACTCCAAGTAGAAGTCGCCCTGGCCCATCGTGCTTTTCACGTCGGCAATGGCGTGACACATCATGCAGCCGAGTCCCGCCTGCGCTTCAGGTGTGTGCACGATCTGCTTGATCGGCGTATCCATTTTGCCGGCGTACAGCACCGCGGGATCGTGGCATCCGCCGCACCACTTCGAGGGCTTGGTGCCGACGACGTCCTGCATGTACTCGACCGACTTGCGATACCACTGATTATTGAATGACGAAAAGTGATGCGCTGAGCTTGACCACTGCGTGTAGATATCTTCATGGCAACGCTTGCAAGAGTCGGACTCCATAAAGAACTTGCTGGGTATCTTCTGGCCGCCATAAACCTGGGCGGAACTCGGAAAAAATGGACCCTTCGGGCCATCGCCTTCCGCGTCCATGCTTGCGGGAGGCAGCGCCGGGTTTTTGATGAGGCAGTAACTCAGCCAGCGTGTCTCGCGCTGATAACACGCAGCCCACCCGATTCCAGCCAGTACGCCGAGACAAACAACGACTCGGACGGCAGCGTTCGAACTCAGCCAGCCCCTTTTTCCAATCCACTCTGCCAGCAGGCAACCGATGCCGGCAACGCTCGCAATGATGTGCGCGTACAACCACCAGAACTCGCTGTGAGGCGTGCCTGTGCGGAGCAGCACCAGGCCGAGAATCGCTCCCGCTGCAAGCAGGAGCCATCCCGCTTTCCAAACGAAGTTGCCTTCTCTGAGAAGCCGCCATAGCAGCACGGCGAGGAGAACTGTGGTGAGGATTCCGACGAACACGTGCATCAGCACAACCGCCGGATAGAGGATGTTCGCTTGCGGGAAGGGATACAGATATGCCGCGGTGAGAAGCAAAAGGAAGACTAGTGAGCGCAGCAGTTTCTGGGCGGTCGGGAGCTTGGAACCGGACATATTTACTAGGCCTCAGAAAGACCGCTTATCCCACACAAGCGGCGCGCTGGCTCGCAGGCTAACCAGCGTAATCCATCGATACTCGACTGGATAATAGTACAAAAATACTAGCGGTCTCATTCACTCCGAAGCCATCGGGGGTTGCGGCCACGGCCCTCGCGCGTCATCGAGCTCGGATGCAACTGCGAGCACGAGTTCTTCTTCCCAAGGCCGTCCCACAATCTGCACACCGATCGGGAGGCCGTCCGTGGAACGTCCCATCGGGACCACGGCGGCAGGAAAACCCAGCAGATTGAACCACTCGCAGTAGCTCCAGGCGTCAAGGTACTTCACGGTCTTTCCTTCCACCTGCCACTCGCGCTCGCCGTGGCGAAATGCCGGAATCGACGCCGTAGGACAAAGCAGCACTGGATAATTTCGCATTTGCAGCAGAACTCTCTCCCGAACATCATCGCGTCCGAGCCAGGTTGCGAGCAGCGATTCGCCGGTGTGCGCAGGTTCGGCTGACGTCCAAGAAGAAAATTCGCCTAGGATTGGACTGAGTTCTGGCTCGTGGTCGTGCAGCATGGAGCCGAGGATCATACCCCCGGCGGTGCCGAACAATTTCCACCACAGCTGCCGTGCTTCTTCGAGGCCGTCAGGGCGGAATCGCGCGACCCGCAATCCGCCCTGCGACAACAAACTTGCTGCCTGAGTCACGGCCAGCCTGGTTTCTGCGGTGACTGGAGTCCGGCCATCGTCTTCGAAAAATCCGACGGCGACCGTGCGTAGCTCTTTTTCACTGATCTCACGCAGCGACACTGGAGCCGAGGAGGGATCGCCGTCATCGGGGCCCGCCATGGCTTCGAAGAGAAGCTTCAGATCCGCCACCGTACGCGCCATCGGTCCCACAACACCCAGCAGCGCAAACGGGCCTCCTGATTTCGGGAAGTGGCCAGTCGAGGGAATGCGGCCGGGCGTCGGCTTTAGTCCGCAAATGCCGGTGAAATGCGACGGTTCACGAATCGAGCCTCCGCCATCGCTCCCCACGCCGCCGGCGGAAAGTCCGGCGGCGATGGCAGCAGATTCTCCGCCGCTTGATCCGCCGGACGTTCGCGTCAAGTCCCAGGGATTGTTGGTTCGTCCATACAGAAGATTGTCGGTCTCCCATGCCATGAGCAATTCCGGAGTGTTGGTCACGCCCAGAATCACCGCGCCCGCGGCCCGCAAGCGTCCGACCAGCGGCGCATCCTGCGCAGCCACGTGACCAGCGCGCAGGCGAGTACCAGCTTCGCAGCGATGGCCGGCTACGTCGATCGAAGCCTTGATTGAAACTGGAACTCCATGCAGCGGACAAAGCGCATCACCGCGCATTACTGCCTTTTCCGCATTTTGTGCCTGTTGCAACACACGGTCAGGCTGCCAGTCCACGAAAGCGTTCAGTGTGGGATTGAGGCGCTCGATACGATCCAAGTGAATACGGGCGACTTCCACCGGAGAAATGAACTTTGAGCGAATCTCGGAGGCAATGCGGTTGGCAGGAGGCAGATTGGGCGACATGATTTTCGCGGCAGAAAACGGAGTCTACCACGCAGGTGTACGCGACAAGAAAAGAGCTCATAACCACACGGGATACAGAGTTACACCCGGAGAGCAGAGAGCGCTTGCCGCTGAAGAATTGCGCGCCTACGCACCGATCAGTTTTTCCAGCGCCGCTTTGTTGCGGATCAGAAGAGTCGAACCCCGCAGCTGTGCAAACTCCTTTTCACGGAACTCGCCCAGCACGCGGGTCACCGTTTCGCGGGAGGTACCAATGAGTTGAGCGATTTCCTCGTGTGTGAGGGCAATCTTGATTCGGATACCGTCCTTAGTCTCCTCGCCGTCGCTCGCCCACTCCAGGAGCAGCCTGGCCAGCTTCTCAGACACAGAATGCGACAGTCCCAGGGAACGGATCATTTCATAAGCGCTCTGGCAGTCCTCGCTCAGGTGTTGCGCGGCGTGGAGACATGCATCAGCGTGGCTCTGTAGAAACTTTAGAAAATCATCCCGTTTGACGAAATCCAGCTGGCAGGGCTGCAGCGTCTCGGCCGTCAACTCATAGGTCTTCCCCGAAACTGTGCTGTTAAGCCCGAGCACTTCGCCGGCTTGCGCGATTCGCAGGATCAGAGTTTTGCCATCCCGCGAAGTCGTTGTAAGCTTCACCCGGCCTGCACAGATGACATAGACGCCGCGCGGCGCCTGCCCCTCCACGAATAAGACTGCGCCTGGCGGGAAGGCGCTGGCATATTTGATTTTGTCGAGGTCCTCTACCGACTGCTTATGAAGATCGCAAAAGAAACCAGAATGACGAAGCTTGCAGATGACGCAATTCTCTGTAATCTGCAGTCCATAGGGTGTACTCATATATAAACCCTCAAGAACCATGATACGTCAACTTACACCCTAGTTAGTGGGATATTCGGCTGGAGCATCATGCCCCTTGAAGTTGGGCGTGCCAGCCAGCACAATGAGTTCGACGCGATCTCAAGAACTACGCCGACCCCAAGAAGCCTGGAGGATGATGTCACCATATACCTGGAGTTCAAACCGAAGCCGGCCAATCTCGAACGGAAGGACTCCCCAGACCGCGAAACTTGGGAAGGCCCTCGCGGTGATCCTGCTCCTATCACTACCGATCTGGGCTGCCGGCTCACGCAAGCAACATTCCAATCCACCCGCGCCAACCGACCAAGGCTACGTTTTCGCATTGGCGACCGCCAACCGATTCCTCCATGCCTGGCAGACGGGCGACCTTGAAACCGGCATGGTCCTGCTCAGCGATCACGTACGGCATTCGCAAGACCCGGAAAAGTTCGAGCAGTTCTTTTCGGGCGACGCCGACTGCGCTTTTGAAATCTCGAGCGGGCAGGGGAACCGGGGGCGCTACCGATTTGCGGTCGTGCTCGTGACCACTGCAGGCGCGCGGGTTCGCCGCAGGTTTTCCGAAATCATCGTGGTCAACACTGGCAAGAACGACTGGGTGGTAGATAAACTGCCATAGTCGTTTGTCGCTGGTCACGACCAGTTCACAATTCGCAGTCGGTCATACTCGGAGTATGCATTCATGAAACGGATTCACAAGGTGGCGATCCTTGGCGCCGGCACCATGGGCGCGCGCATCGCGGCCCATTTCGCTAACGCCGGAGTTCCCTCTCTTTTGCTCGACATCGTTCCGCCCGACGCCGACGGCGCTGCCCGCAACAATATTGCCGCCGCCGGATTGGAAGCGGCCAGGAAATCGAAGCCGGCCGCGTTCTATGAGCCTTCGCTGGCGCGACTCGTCTCGGTCGGCAATTTCGAGGACGACCTGAAACGGCTGGCTGATGTCGATTGGATTGTTGAAGCGGTAGTCGAGAATCTCGAAATCAAGCGCTTGTTGCTGAAGAAAGTCGAGGCAATCCGCAAGCCGGGAACCATTATCACCACCAATACCAGCGGGCTGCCGGTAACGAAGATCGCGGAGGGCTTCTCCGAAGGCTTCCGGCGCTCGTGGTTCGGCACGCATTTTTTCAATCCACCACGCTACATGCGACTGCTGGAGCTGATCCCCACCCCTGAAGCGGACCGGGCGCTGATGGAAGCAGTCACGCATTTCTGCGATACCCAACTGGGCAAAGGCGTCGTGCTCGCCAAGGACACCCCCAATTTCATCGCCAACCGCATTGGAACTTTTTCCGTGCTGAACGTGATGCGACTCATGCAGGAAATGGACCTGTCCATCGAGGACGTGGACGCGCTCACCGGACAGGCAGTGGGCTGGCCGCGCTCGGCCACGTTCCGCACCATTGACCTTGTCGGGCTCGACATTCTCGGGCACGTAGTCTCGAACATGACACAGAATGTGCGCGACGAGCGCAGTGGCCTGCAACTGCCTTCCTTTTTCCTTCAGATGCTCGAGCGCAAAAGTCTGGGCGACAAGACCAAAGGCGGCTTCTACAAGAAGGTCAGAAGCGAAGGCAGCGAGGACGACCGTCTCGCCATCGATTGGAAGACGTTGGAATATCGTCCACGGCAGAAGGCGAAATTTGCTGCGCTCGAAATGGCCAAGAACATCGAGGACACGGGCAAGCGGATACCGATGCTGTTGGGACTGGATAGCGCGGGTCCGCAAAAAGACGACAAGGCCGGTACGTTTCTGTGGGCGGCATTGTCAGACCTTTGGACCTATTCCGCGAACCGCATTCCAGAAATTTCCGACAGGGTGGTAGAAATCGATCGCGCCATGTGCCTGGGCTTCAACTGGGAGCTTGGACCGTTCGAGCTCTGGGACGCAGCCGGAGTCGAAGCGTCCGTCGCTCGCATGAAGAAAGAAGGGCGTCCGGTCGCGGCCCATGTCGAGAAGTTGCTCGCCTCTGGGCAGAAGTCCTGGTACGGGGAGGAACCGACCGCTGACTCTGGCCGCAAGTACTGGGATCTGACGACCGGTGCATGGCGATCGGTCGAAGTCCCGCCGGGAGTTTGGTCGGTCGAAGTCGCCAAGAAGTCCAATGGCGTGGTGAAGAAGAATACTGGCGCTTCGCTGGTGGACATCGGCAATGGTGTGGGCTGCATCGAGTTTCATTCAAAGATGAATACGATCGGGGCCGACATCGTCTCGCTGATCACACAAAGTCTGAAGCCCGGCGGTCCGGGAGACAACTTCGACGCCTTCGTCATCACCAACGACGCGCCGAATTTCTCTGTCGGCGCCAACCTGATGCTGCTGCTGATGTCGGTTCAGGAAGAAGAATGGGACGACATCGATCTCGCTATTCGCCAATTTCAGGGCATGGCGCAGGCGATCAAGTTTTCCGCCAAGCCGGTCGTGATCGCGCCCTTCGGATTTGCCTTCGGCGGGGGTTGTGAAATTTCCCTGCATGCCGCGGCCCGCCAGCCGCATGCCGAACTCTACATGGGACTAGTGGAAGTGGGCGTAGGACTTCTGCCCGGCGGGGGCGGTTGCAAGGAAATGCTGCTGCGTGCCGTGGACAGCGCGAGCTCCATCCGCCCTGACGGCCGCGGCGAATCGGTCGAAATGTTGGAGGCGATGAAAAAGACCTTCGAGACCATCGCCACCGCGAAAGTGGCGACTTCAGCGCACGAAGCTCGCGGACTCGGATTTGTGTCCGATTCCGACCGCATCACGATGAACCGTGAACGCCTGCTGTCCGACGCGAAAGCCCGCGCCCTCGAAATGGCGCGCGCCGGCTATGAGCCTCCGGTTATGCGCATGGATATTCCCGCGCCGGGAGAAAACATTCTGGCTGCGCTCAAGATGGGTGTATACCTCATGCGGCAGGGAGAGTTCATCAGCGACCACGAGCACAAGCTGGGCAACAAGATCGCAGAGGTTATCTGCGGCGGCAACGTCACCTCCGGGACGCCCATCAGCGAACAATATCTTCTCGACCTCGAGCGGGAGGCTTTCAAATCGCTCTGCGGCGAGAAAAAAACGCAGGAGCGAATCCAGTACATGCTGAAGACAGGAAAAACTCTGCGGAACTGAGGCCGGCGATCCGCGTACGTGAGATACAGCCCTTCCAACTTCCCTCATAATCCGCGAAAATACTGAGACAGCGTTGACCACTCCACCCATCGCGACTGCGCCGCCGTCTGACTTCCAGCGCCACGTCAAGAACATTTCGCTTCAGTCCTCGGTGTTTCTGATGGGGACCATGTTCACAACCGCGGCCGGCTACTTTTTCAAAGTCTATCTTGCGCGCGTTCTGGGCGCTGAGGCGCTCGGCATCTACGCGTTGGGGATGACTGTAGTCGGCCTCGCTGGAGTGCTGGCTGCCGGCGGATTGCCGCAAGCCGCCGGCCGATTCGTTGCGGTTTACTCCGCCACGAGCGAGTTTCGAAAACTGGGACGCTTTCTGTGGTCTGCGCTCACTGTGCTGCTCGGCGCCAACCTGTTGGTCGGCATTCTGTTGCTGCTCACGAAGTCCTGGGTTGCACAACGTCTCTATCACACGCCCGCGCTGGCTACGTACACGCGTTTCTTTGTGCTCATCATGGTCATCGGGGCCCTCACTGGCTTTTTGGGACAGGCTCTAGCGGGCTTCAAGGATGTGGCACGGCGCACGGTCATTACGAGTTTTATCGGCCAGTCCCTGACCATGGCGTGCACAATCGTGCTCCTCACCGTGGGATTCGGCTTCCGGGGATATCTCATCGCCCAGATCGTCAGTGCCCTCGCTGTTCTGTTTCTTCTGGCGCGCGCCACTTGGAAGCTCACCCCGGAATCGGCGCGCCCGCCTTCGTTGGGGTTGCCAGTCCTGGAGCGGGAGATTGTCTCGTTCTCCATCGTTCTTTTCGCAGTGCAAGGGCTGGAATTTCTCCTGGGTCAAACGGATAAAGTTCTGCTCGGCATTTACTTAAACGCGCGCGAGGTCGGCATTTATTCCATAGCAGCCGCGCTGGTGGGATTCGTGCCACTGGCGTTGCAGTCGGTCAACCAAATCTTTTCGCCGATGATTGCAGAGTTGCACGCTCGTGGCGACCTAGAGTTGCTGGCACGGCTCTTCCGTTCTCTCGTCAAGTGGACACTTGGGTTGACTCTCCCGCTGGCGGCCGTGATGATTCTGTTTGCCCGGCCCATCATGGGAATGTTCGGTCCTGATTTTGCTTCGGGTTGGCCGGTCCTGGTAGCGGGTACGTTCGGCCAACTCGTCAATTGCGGCGTCGGATCCGTCGGATACCTCCTGCTCATGTCTGGACACCAGCAGAGGCTGTTGAGGATCCAGACTGTCATGGCGGTAGTTTTAGTTGCCGTCAATCTGACGTTGATTCCGCGCTGGGGACTATTAGGAGCCGCTTCGGCGGGGGCGGCGGTGACTATCGTTAGCAATTTGTGGTATCTAGCCGAAGTGCGCAAGTATCTCGGCATCCGGCCTTCACTGCGCAAGTATTTCGCTTTGACGCTGCCGGCCGCCGTAATGATCGCGTTCCTTCTGCTGTTTCGGGAATTCGTTACCGTGAACTGGCCGGCCTGGGGAGTAGTTGCCGTGGGCCTGGCGCTAGGCTACGCGATTTTTGTGGGCATGTCGCTGTTGGTAGCGCTGGATCCGGACGACCGCGACATCGCCCGGGTGGCGTGGTCCAAGATCTTGCAAATGACGAGCGCTCGCGCAACGGTGGCCAGTAAAGGAGAGTGAGGGCCAGGCAGCTGATGAAGGACCGCGACACCTCCGAAGAGATTGGCCATAGGGATCACGAACGGCTATTTCCCCCTCTCACGGATCCGAACTGGCTTGTTCTGCGCGCCCGCCGCAAGCTCTTTATGAATTGGGTGACGCGCCTAGATGGCACTGCGCTGCGAATTCTCGATGTAGGAGGTCGCCTACAGCCTTATCGATCCTTGTTCGATGGCCGTGTCCGCAGTTACTACGCGCTCGACGCCGTCGCAGGACCTACTCTGAGTTTAGTGAGCCGTGCTGAGGATCTCCCGCTGGCAACCGGAGAGTTCGACGTGGTCTTGTGCACCCAAGTGCTGGAGTATGTCCCGTCTCCCCAGAAGGCGGTGGACGAGATGCGGCGAGTTTTGCGGCCCGGAGGATATCTGTTCCTGAGCGTGCCCGCTGTTTTCCCACGCGACTCTGACCCGGAATACTGGAGATTTCTACCCGCGTCTCTCCACTTGCTGCTGCGGGATTTCTCGGAGATTGAGATCTCCGCGGAAGGTTCTACAATTTCTGGCCTGTTGCGCACCTTGAATGTTTCCATAGTTTCATTCTCGCCGCGTATCTTGCGATCCATTCTGCGATACACCGTGACGCCCTCATTAAATGTATTGGCGATGCTCCTCGAAGGACTGGTCCGGACCGACAACGATCAACTCACCGCCAACTTCAGCGCACTGGCCAGAAAATGACTACCATTCTCAGTACCACGCCCGAGACGATTTCCAAAGAGGAGTTGCGGAGCCTGCTGATCCAATACCGCCGCCAGAACTGGCGCGGCATTCAGCCAGCCGATGTGCAGGAGACCGTCGTGGACCAGATCCTGCAGGACGACGGCTCCCAGGTGCTGACCCAGGTACAAAGTGTGTTTCCGCTGCCGTCGGATGCTCGGGTTCTCGATGTTGGCTCAGGAGTCGGTACGTTTGTGCTGGGCTGCCGCCGCCAGGGCATTCGAGCACTAGGCGTCGAGCCGGACCGCATCGGGCAGGGCAGCCAGCTATCCAGCTTGCGGATCGCGAGGCAGCGCACCGCTGAGCCGCTATTTGTGGCAGGCACTGGAGAAGATCTGCCGTTCTTGGATGGAAGTTTCGACCTCGTCACCATGAATCAGGTGATCGAACACGTCCGCGACCAGGAGACGTGTTTGCGGGAAGCGGTGCGCGTGCTGAAACCAGGCGGCGCCCTGTACGTCGCTTGTCCGAATTACCTTCGGTTTTACGAGCCTCACTACAAAATTCTTTGGTTTCCACTCATGCCCCAGTTTCTCGCCCGAGCCTACCTGCGATTGCGGGGACGGAATCCAGTGATGCTCTCGCAACTCACTTATACGACCAATGGCCGGCTTCGGCGGCTCCTGCGAGCGTTGGCGCCGCAATGCGAATTTATTGACTTGCACGAGAGGCAGTTCCTCGAAAAACGGGCGGCCCGGGCATTCGCGAGCCGGAGGTATCGCTTGCTGGCGCGCTTGACTCGGATTCCCGTCCTTGGGGCAGCCCTGCTCCGGCTGGTCTTATTTGTACTCCGCGCACGGGAAGGCGGCTGCGAAATGATGCTCTTTAAGAGAGCCCGAAGCTAGCCGGCCCTTACGTCGTTGCTGGCGCAGCTATTTTGTCAGCGCTCGATCCACCGAGTAGGCGCCCGCTCCGCGCAGCAGCAACACAGCGGCGACCGCGATCGCCAGCAGGTGGTATTCATAGCCCTCGCCCTTCTGGTTGCCGGCCCAGTTCATGAAGAACCCGTTGGGCATGTGCACCAAGAAAACTGCGACGATCATCTCCACCGCGACGCCGAGCGCGGGAATGCGGGTCAGGAACCCGAAGATGAGCCCGAGCCCCCCGAAGAACTCGGTCGCAATGGCTAACACAGCCAGGGGCGCTGGAATCCCCAGATGAGTAAGGAATCCCATGCTTCCGCTGAAGCCGTATCCACCGAACCAGCCCAGCAGTTTTTGCGCGCCGTGGGCAAAGAAAATGACGCCCAGCACCAGCCGCAACGTCGTCAACGTCACATCGTTGGAAGTGGATACCAGTTTTTTGAACATCGTTTCCTCCGGGGGCAGTCGCCCCCTTTTACTCGTTATAACAACAATAATGCCGAGTTGGATTCTCGACGCTCGCCCAGGGATTCAACTTAATGCTTAAACGCGAGCTCTCAACGACGTTTTTTGACCCCCACGCACTCTCGCCGCCCACCGACTGCTTAGCGCCACACTCATGCGGCGTATAATCTTTGGTTAACTCCTCCTCAGGATGGTGCAATCGAATATGTCCGCAGTCAATAGCAACTCGGCGAACAGTTCCGGCGGCGACGGTCTTGATACGGTGCTCAAACCGCGGGCGGACTGGATTCAAAAGCGCCGGGCGGAGAACCGCGACGGCAATTTTTCCCAGATGCACTATGCCCGCGGCGGCTTCCTCACCGAAGAGATGGCGTACATCGCCCACCGCGAGAAGATTGCACCCGAACTGGTTCGCGACGAAGTGGCCCGTGGGCGCATGATTATCCCTGCCAACATCAACCATCCAGAACTTGAACCTATGTGCATCGGGGTGGCATCGTTGTGCAAGATTAACGCCAACATCGGGAACTCGGCGGTCACTTCCAATGTTGAAGAAGAGCTGAAGAAGCTGCATACGTCGGTGCACTACGGCGCCGACACGGTGATGGATCTCTCGACCGGAGGCGGGATTCACGAGATCCGCGAAGCCATTCTGCGGCACTCGCCGGTTCCGATCGGCACGGTGCCGATCTATGAGGCGATTTCGCGAGTCAAGCGCGTTGAAGACCTGAACGCCAGCGTGATGCTGGAAGTGATTGAAGAGCAGGCAGCGCAGGGTGTGGACTACATGACCATCCATGCCGGCGTTCTCATCCAGTACCTGCCGATGGTTTCAAAGCGCATTACCGGGATCGTGAGCCGCGGCGGCGCGATTCTGGCCCAGTGGATGGCCTATCACCACAAGCAGAATTTTCTCTACGAATGCTTTGAGGACATCTGCAAGATCTTCGCGAAGTACGACGTCAGCTTCTCACTGGGCGACGGCCTCCGTCCTGGTTGCATCGCTGACGCCAGCGACGAGGCCCAATTTGCCGAACTGAAGACCCTTGGCGAACTGACGAAGATTGCCTGGAAGTACGACGTGCAGGTCATGATCGAAGGCCCCGGCCACATCCCGATGCACAAAATCAAGGAGCAAGTGGAGCTCGAAAACGAATACTGCTACGAGGCCCCGTTCTACACGCTCGGCCCGCTGGTCACAGACATCGCTCCGGGTTACGACCACATCACATCCGCGATCGGCGCGGCGATGATCGGCTGGTATGGCGCGTCGATGCTGTGCTATGTAACACCCAAAGAGCATCTCGGTCTGCCCAATGAAAAAGACGTGAAAGACGGCATCATCGCCTACAAGATTGCAGCTCATGCCGCCGACATAGCTCGCCAGCGCCCCGGCGTCTGCGACCGCGACGACGCCCTCAGCTACGCTCGCTACAAATTCGATTGGGAAAAGCAGTTCGAACTTTCACTCGATCCCGAAACCGCCCGCTCCATGCACGACGAAACTCTGCCCGAAGAGGGCTACAAGACTGCGGCGTTCTGCTCCATGTGCGGTCCGAAGTTCTGCTCAATGAATTACTCCAGCAAGGTGGACGAATACAACAAGCGGGTGCACGGGCTGGAGAAGAAGGACTACTCGGAGCTGGTGGAGAAGCTGGTTTCGATTAAGTAACTCGTGATGTCGTCCCTCCTGGTTGCAAAACGGAAGATATGTTCCACTGGAACATTTGTCTTACTATATTGTACGTTTGTTTGTGTACGTATATTGCAATGCTAAACAATGGAAACCCGGTGAGACGCTAGAGGAAGAAGGGCTAGTCCCGGGCAACTTTTGCACTCGACCAACACCCCCGCCCAAGCAGTGCTTGGACGGGGCACGCTCCAGTATTCGAATGAGGTGATTGGCCACCCGCCGGTAACCCTCACTCTTTGAAATCCGCCACCCCGTCCCACACCAACTGCACAGCGATTGCCAGGATCAAGAATCCGAAGATGCGGGTAATCGCACCCATTCCGCTGGGGCCAAGGCGTTTCACCAGCGGGCCGCCCAGGCAGAGGAACAGGTACACGGTGAATCCGAGGGCCACGATTCCAATTACCATCCCCACGTAGGCAAGGAGCCCAGTGGCATGCGCGGCCAGGCCCATGACTACGCCGATCGAGCCTGGCCCGGAAAGCATGGGCATGGCCATGGGGGTCAATGAGATGTCTTCTTTGGTCAGGGCTTCGCTGCTTTCTTCCGTGGTCATGCGGTTGGAGGCCGTCACCATGCCCCACGCGGTATTGGCGACGATCAGACCGCCGGCAATCTTCAGCACGGACAGCGAAATCCCGAAGAAACTCAACACGAATCGGCCGACGAGCATGAACGTCACCAGGATCGCGATCACGTAGAAAGAGGTTCTGAGTGCGGTGCGATTGCGCTCCTGCGGCGAGTAGTCGCTGGTCAAGCTGAAGAACAGTGGAACGCCGCCCGGAGGATTTACGATTGGGAACAGGGCGAGAAAAGTCGCCGTGGCCGCGGTTGGAAGATCTTCCAGCACGTGGCGAAGGGCCGCTTCGGGATTCATCGCAATCAGCGTTGTCATTGCCATCTTCGGCTACCGGTACTGTTCCAGCGCCATGGCCGCGCGATGCAGCGCGGCAGCCAGCGCAGAGATTTGTTGTTCGGTCCGACGCACGTCCCCGGCATCAATCGCCTCATTCACTCCAGGAATCACGACCGCGGCATACCCTGTGTACTGTCCCGGAGCATAGATGGCATGGTGATACCAGGGACGGTTGGGCAGCCCCTCGGGAATCAGCAGCGCTCTCTCGGTCTCCCGCAGCACGGCATTCATGCGTTCAGGATCGGCAGGGAGCTTGCGTTGCTTTTGCAACATCTTCGCGCCCGCCTGCTCGAGATGACGCGCGCCCTCTAGGGCAGCGGAGAAATCCGGCGATTTCTCTCCGAAGCGATCTTTGGCCTTGTTCTTGGCTGCCTCCAGATAGACCAGAATTTCTTTGCCATAGTCCTCGTAGTCATAGGGAAGCACATCGGCGCCGGCCATGCGGATAATCTCCAGGCCGTAAACTCGAGCCATTTGCTGCTCGTAGCGGAAGTCGGGGTCGCCGAATTTCTTAAACCAGGAAAAGTTGTCGAAGGCCGAATGATAAACGCCGTAGTCCCCGGTGGAACCGACATCGGTCGAGGGTACGCCCAGGTGTTGCAAAAACACGGTGTAGTCGGAGCCGCTGCCGAGATCGCCTACTGGCACATCGTTGCGTACCTGAGCTGCGGGCGGACGATAGGTGCTGGTGCTCGTCTCCTGCGGACGAAACTCCTGCTGGCTCGCTTTCTTCCAAACGTCGTACACTGTGCCGCCCTGAGGGGCTGGCACAGCCTTCGTGACATCGCGGATGAACTGTTTGAGGCTGGGCACGCTCGACGCGCCAAATTTAGGACCGGAAACTGCCACGTCCATGTTGAAGTAGGCAGCGGCATTCGCCAACTCTTGGGCGTGATCTTCGCCCCATTCCGTCGAGCCGATCAAACCCTCTTCTTCTGCGTCCCAACTCCCGATCACGGTGGTGCGCTTCGGCTTCCATCCCGATTTCAGCAGTTCGCCGATGCCATGCACTGACTCGAGCATCGCCGCGGTGCCGCTATTGGGATCGACGGCTCCGTACACCCAGGCGTCGCGGTGATTTCCCGCCACCACCCATTCATCCGGCGACGTCGTTCCACGAACTTTGCCGATTACGTCCCAGATGGTGCGATATTGGTAGTCCTGCTTCAGGTGAATCTTCACCTTCGCCGGTCCCGGCCCCACGTGGTAAGTAAACGGCAACGCTCCCTGCCACTCGCGCGGCGAGGGTGGCCCGCTCAGGTGCTCGAGGATGGGCGAGGCATCGGCATAGGAAAGAGGGGTCACGGGAATCTTCGAGAGCTGCGCGGACTCGGCCGGGGGAACGCGCTTGGAGTCGGGCAACGACGGGACGGACGCTACTCCGGGCGTTGTAGGATCTCCGGGGAACTGGAACATATATCCGACCGACCCGCGCTGGGTGCCGCTAGCCGGACGCCACGGACCTTTGGGATAGGCATCGCCACGGTAGTAACCGTCGTCCTTGGGATCGGAATAGATGATGACCCCTGCCGCTCCCCGCTCCTGCGCGACGAACACCTTCACTCCACGGAAGTTCTGGCCGTAGCGGACGATGACGATTTTGCCGCGCACGTCCACATTCATCTGCTTCAGCTTGTCGAAGTCTTCGGGCGTGCCGTAGTTTGCGTAAACCACTTCCGCCTCTGCATCTCCTGATGGCGACATGCCGTTATAGGTGTTGACCACGCGTGGGTCGTCCGGGAATGGATCGCTGTCCACATGCTCGCGAGCCGGGCCATGCATCTCGACGCCTGCGGGCGCGGTCAGATCCACGCTGATCTCGGCGGGGTAGTTCATCCAGACCCGGTATTCCACAATCTCGGTATCGAGTCCTGCCTCACGGAATTTTTTCGCTACGTACTCCGCTGTGGCTTTGTCCTCTGGTGATCCAGCGATATGCGGCGCCTGGGTCAGGATGCGCAGGTGTTCCTCCGTCAGCTTGGTGTCGGGCACTGCCAGAAAACGTTTTTCGACTTCCTGCTCACCGTTCCCATTGCGGAATCCTGTGATGGCTGCGCCTTCAGGCTGACTGCTCGCTTTGTCGGGGCGACTGAACGCTTGTGGATTCGAACCAAGCAGCGCGAGGAAGAGGACCGCTCCCGACACAATCTTCATGATTCTCCTGTCGATCAAATCGTCAAACTTTCTCCAGCAAAGAAAATATTTCCTCCAACGGCGGAACTTCCTCCCAGCCATAGATCTTTTGGAAGACCACGCGTCCGCCGCGATCCACCACACAAACCGCCCTTTCGCTCGCGCCTGCACCCGGGCCAGAGGCGCGCAGCACGCCGTAGCGCGCGCATACTCCGCCGTGCGGCCAGAAGTCGCTGCACAGCGGAAAATCGAAAGGCCCGTGTTCGCGTTCCCACGCTGTAGTGTTCAGGATAGACTCGACGTTGATGGCGACTGTCTCCGCGTTGCTCGCCAACACGCGTGAGCGATTCGCCTCGTAGGCTGACATTTGCCGTACGCTGGCCTCTTGCCAGTTGAACGGATAGAACGCGAGTACTACGGTCTTGCCGCGGTATTCAGCCAGGCGAAAGGTTTTTCGGACGCCCCCGATCAGCGCCGGCAACTCGAAGTCTGGCGCAGGGTCACCGACACTCACCGGCCCATTCTCGAGAACTCCACGGACTCGTTCTTTCGCCATGAAACGAAGATTGTACCGTGCACGCGATTGTGTTGCTGCCGCGTTACACTAAAAAGCCATGAGCCCGGCGCCAACCGCGCGATTTTCCGATCGAGTGGAGGACTACGTCCGCTATCGCCCCGGATATCCACCCGAGGTTCTCCACCTTCTGCGCACGAAATGTGGACTCCGGCAGTCGCATGTCATTGCCGATGTCGCTTCAGGCACGGGCCTGTTTACCCGTCTTCTGCTGGAAAATGGAAACCCGGTCTTTGCGGTCGAACCGAATACAGAGATGCGCGAAGCCGGCAACCGGCTGTTGCAGTCTTTCGACACGCTGACGTCGGTTGCCGGGACCGCTGAGGAGACCACGCTCCCCTCCGCCTCCGTGGATTTTGTAACCGCCGCCCAAGCCGCGCACTGGTTCGACCGCAGCCGCGCGCGAGCGGAATTCGTCCGCATCCTGAAGCCCGGTGGATGGTGTGTCCTGATCTGGAATGAGCGCCGCACCTCGGCTACTCCTTTTCTGCGTGACTACGAACAACTTCTGTTGACCTACGGTACCGATTACAAAGAAGTCCGCCACGAGCGCATGACGCCTACGATCCATGAGTTCTTTGCGCCGTCTCCGTTCCAGGAGCGCGCCTTCGGACTTCGCCAGCAGTTTGACTACGATGGCGCCGCCGGACGCCTGTTGTCGAGTTCATACGCTCCACTCGCACGCCATCCCAGTCACGCGCCGATGATGCAGGAACTGCAGCGCATCTTTCGCGCGCACGCGGAGAACGGAGTCGTGGAGTTCGAATACAACACGCGGGTCTTCTACGGGAGACTTGTATGAGAGGCAACAATTGTTGATTCTTAATTGTTGATTGTTGAGTGAAAGAGTTTGACGACTGCTCGAGTTTTTGAATCAGCAATCAATAATCAACAATCAACAATGACCTCTATGTCCGACGCAAAATCGCTCCACATGTCTCCTGAGGAATTTCGCCGCCAGGGCCACGCTGTTGTAGATTGGATCGCCGACTATTATTCCCGGGTCGAAAGCTTCCCCGTTCTTGCGCGCGTGCGCCCCGGAGAAATCCGCGCCCGGTTGCCGCAGCACCCGCCCCAACATGGCGAACCGTTCGATCAGATTTTCCGCGACGTCGAGAGCATTATTCTGCCCGGCATCACCCACTGGCAGTCGCCGAATTTCTACGCCTACTTCCCCACCAGCACCTCGGGACCAGCGATTCTTGGCGACTTGCTTTCGACCGGACTCGGCATCCAGGGCATGCTCTGGTCCACCAGTCCCGCCTGCACCGAACTTGAGACGCACGTGCTCGACTGGCTCATCCCCATGCTGGGGCTGCCGGAGAAGTTCCTTTCTTCGAGCACCGGGGGCGGAGTAATCCACGACGCGGCTTCGAGCGCCTCTCTCTGCGCTTTACTTGCGGCCCGCGAGCGCGCGACGCAGTATGCCAGCAACCGCAAAGGCTGCGACGGCCGGCTGGTGGCCTATGCCTCCACGCAGACACACTCGTCTATCGAAAAGGCGGTGAAGATCGCGGGACTCGGATCGGACAACCTCCGCGCGATCGACGTAGACCAGAACTTCGCCCTGCGTCCCGACGCCCTTGCCCGCCAGATCGAGGCCGACAAGAAATCGGGCCAGCTCCCGTGCTTCGTATGTGCCACGGTAGGCACAACCTCTTCCACCGCCATTGATCCCGTGCGCCAAATCGCTACGATTTGCCGTGAGCACAATCTCTGGCTGCACGTGGATTCCGCGATGAGTGGGACCGCCGCTCTCTGTCCGGAGTTCCGCTTCCTGCACGATGGCATGGAATTTGCAGACAGCTATTGCTTTAATCCCCACAAGTGGATGCTTACGAACTTCGACTGCGACTGCTTCTACGTTGCCGATCGCAAACATCTGATTCAGACCCTCTCGGTGCTGCCCGAATATCTTCGCAACCAGGCGACCGAGTCGGGCTCGGTCATTGACTACCGAGACTGGCAAATCCCCTTGGGACGCCGGTTCCGCTCGCTCAAACTGTGGTTCGTAATCCGGTATTACGGAATCGAGGGCTTGCAGCAGCACGTTCGCGAGCACGTGCGCCTGGCCCAGCAGTTCGCCACTTGGGTGCGGAGTGACTCCCGCTTCGACCTGGCCGCTCCCGTGCCGCTCAACCTGGTCTGCTTCCGCCTCCGCTCTGGCGACGCCGACAATCAGAAGCTGATGGATCGTCTCAACCAGAGCGGAGATCTGTATCTCACCCACACTCGGCTCGACGGCAAGCTGACACTGCGACTCTGCGTGGGACAAACGAATACCGAAGCACGCCACGTGGAACGGGCGTGGCAGCTCATTCAGCAGGCGACTGCGTAGTTCGGGAAAATCCTGAGTATTTGAGGCGATATGGTACGGGAGATTTCAGCGGGCGGTGTGGTGCTTCGGGAAATCTCCGGAGTTTGGCATGTCGCCCTGATCGAGCCGCAAAAAGAGAGTACGGCAACTTCGAAATCATCCCGCAAGCGCACTGCGGCTACGCTGGCCCTTCCGAAAGGGCTGGTCGATCCCGGCGAGACCGCGCAGGCGGCTGCCGTTCGCGAGGTGCGCGAGGAGACCGGGATCGTCGCCGAGCCGGTCACAAAACTCACGGATATCAAGTACGTTTACGTCCGCACCTGGGGCGATGGCGAGCGGGTGTTCAAAATCGTAAGTTTCTACCTGCTGCGCTATGGCGCGGGTGAGGTCGACGATGTGACTGCTGAAATGAGAATCGAAGTGAAACGCGCGCTCTGGGTTCCTCTCGCCGACACTTCTCGTCAACTGATGTACAGCAACGAACGCAAGGTGCTTCGCCAGGCCCAGGACTACGTTGAGACCCACGGCCTTTCGATGGAAAGCGATGCCGCGCCGACGGCAGGGCGCCGTCGGGACAGCCGGCTAGGAGCTACTCCGAAAGGGCCGAGAACCGATTAGTCCCTACGCAAGGCATGATCTAACTCCTGCTTCTCACTCGCCGTTAGCGGCCGCACTGCGCCTTTCTTCAGATCTCCCAGTTTGAGCGACCCCACCGACACGCGTACCAGCCGCAAAACCTGGATGCCGAGCGCATTCAGCAAACGCCGGATTTGCCGGTTCTTACCTTCGTCCAGGACAATTTCCAGCCAGCTGTTTTTGCTTCCCACCCGCAAGACCCGCGCCTCTTTGACACTAAAATACTCGCCGCCTACGTGGACACCTTGCTGGATCCGCTCCAGCAGATCGTGTCCGGCAACCCGGTCCACTTGCACGTGGTAACGCTTGTCCAGATGACTGGCAGGGTCTGTGATTTTCGCCGCCCACTTCGAATCATTGGTTAACAACAGCAGCCCTTCACTGGCCTTGTCCAGCCGCCCGATCGGACCGACCCACTGCTCGCCTGATTTGAGCAAGTCGTAAACCGTCGCCCGTCTTTTCTCGTCGGACGCCGTTGTCACCACACCGCGCGGCTTGTTCATGGCGAGATAGATCTTCGCCCGCTCCTCGACCGGCGAACGGTCCACACCGATTTGGTCGAGTCCCATTCGCACTGGTGTTTGTGGATCGCGGACCACCCGCCCGTTCAGAGTGACACGCCCGCCCTGAACCAATACTGCCGCCTGAGAACGCGAGCAGTAGCCCATCTTCGAGAGTGCACGCGCCAGGCTCGACCTTTCGTTTTTTGGCACGCACCTATGCTAAATGGAGTGACCTTGCAGGCAGACCACTGCAAGCCAAACAAAGCTGGGGAGCGTGCGGGAAGTCGCTCTGTATCAGGGTTGCGGGGGACCGGCGACGGCAGTTCCACGCGCATCGTGCCGAAACCCGCGTGCCGCCGTGCGGCACTCCTCCAAGGTGTAGCGGCGTGTGATCCTGTCGTACGCATCGACCTCGGTCACCTCGCCACCTTGTCCAGCTTTTTCAAGGGCGGCAGAAGCCTCTTCCAGATTGGTATAGCTGTTGCCCTCAACTGCGGCGCCGTCCTTGTGGATTTGGAAGAATGTAGAGCCGATGGGTTTGTTCCGTTTTGGTAGCATGTCTCCCTATCGATGATGGAAAAGAAGGTCAAAGGTACGGCTGGTAGCGTCCCTCACAATTCGGACGGCGGCCTGACCAAGATTTTCGGAGCGGGACATCTTGACGGCGAACAGGCGCCGGTCCAGATGCGTCTTCAGGCACGGCTTCCCAGTGCTGAGCGTGCATTTCTCCCTTTGGTTTTGCCAGACACAGGGCAGCGTACAGCCATGATTTGTCTCGGTGTAAGTTTTTCGGGGACTACCATCGTGTTGTCCAATCTGGTGGTTGGGACGCCAACCTCAGCGTGCTGCAATGGCACACGCGCTCGTCTCAGACGCGGATTTCACAACCCGCTACGACCACCCAGGTTGGTTGGAGAGGGCGTCCGTGAGATAGGAAAATGAGATTCGGCGGAGTGCTGATTCATGGCTTTCGCCGCCTGGGTGCGCCGGTTGCCATTCGCGCTGTTGAAATCCAGCGTGCTGACGCTATGCCCACACGAAACGCACTTGAACGTAACGCCCCCGTTCATCGGTTCAGTTGTGTAATATCGCACATCGCAATTGTAGTCGCATATTCGGGCGGGACTTCCGGGCATTAGGTGTGCGACTTTCGGGTAGAAAGCGCTTGATACGGCATCGTACCCTGATCCGGCCTCCATTGGACAAATGATCCCGAATTCAGGGCTGCTTCAGAAATTTACCCTGTTCGAGCTCCTCGAACGCCTGCCGAAGCTGCGCCTGTGTGTTCATGACAATGGGGCCGTACCATGCCACCGGCTCCTCCAGAGGCTTTCCCGAAACCAGGAGAAACCGGATGCCGTCGTCTCCCGCCTGTACCGTGACCTCGTCGCCGCGGTCAAAGAGTATGAGTGAGCGGTTGTCGGCCTCCGTGGGAGGAGTGATGTCCGCCCATTTCACTGCTTCCGTCGGCACCGCGAGTGGACCCGACGCATTGCAGAACTTTCCACTCCCAGCGAAAACATACGCGAAAGCGTGGCGAGTCGTCTCGACCGGCAGGGTCTTTCTCCAGCCTGGAGACACCGACACATCCAGGTAGATCGGATCAGCGGCGATCCCGTCCACGGGTCCAGTCTTCCCCCAGAAATTCCCGCATACCACGCGCGCGTGAGTCCCGTCGTCGTCTTTGACTTCAGGGATGTCGAGCGCCTTGACCTCCTGATACCGTGGCGTGGTCATCTTGAGCGACGAAGGAAGGTTCGCCCATAACTGGAACCCGTGCATCCGGCCGGATTGATCGCCCTTCGGCATTTCCTGATGGATGATTCCGCTGCCCGCCGTCATCCACTGCACATCGCCAGCCGCGATGGCGCCACGGTTTCCCATGCTGTCGCCGTGCTCCACCGTTCCGGCGAGCACATAGGTGATCGTCTCGATCCCGCGGTGCGGATGCCACGGGAAACCTGCCAAATAGTCTTCCGGAACGTCATTGCGGAAGTCGTCCAGCAGAAGGAATGGGTCGAAATCGGACGTGTTGCCGAATCCGAATGCGCGACGCAGATGAACGCCCGCTCCTTCGAGAGTTGGCTTCGACTTGATGACGCGTTTAACGGGTCGAATGGACATGGAGACCTCCAGGGCCGAGCGTATAAGATTTGGATGTCCCAGCCGAGGTGTGAGCACTAGAGATTTGGCAACGGCTGCGGCTACTTATGACAATGGTCAACGCCACCGCTGGTGCCTACATCCACATAGTGGATCCCCGGCACCGCAAGTGCTTTGGCCCGCGCGATGTCGTCAATGTAGTAGGAGTTTCCACCGTCGATCAGGATGTCTCCGGCCTCCATATGGGGCACAAGTTTGGAAATCGTACTTTCGACCGATGCAGCGGGGATCATCAACCAGACCACCCTGGGCTTCGCTAGTTTTTTCACCAGGTCAACGAGATCGGACGCTGCAAGCGCATTTTCTTTGACCAATGCTTCGACCGGTTCCGGCGTCGGGTTGAAGACAACGCACTTGTGACCTGCCCTCAGAAGGCGCCTTGCCATATTGCTGCCCATCCTGCCGAGCCCTACCATCCCAAGCTGCATAAATCTTCCTCCTCAGAAAAATCTCAGATTTATCTCTTCAGGCTCTCCAGCCCATAGGTCGCAGCTCCAACCAACGCCGCGCGTATAGTGATGACGTGAACGGGAATGCGCCCCATCAGATCTTTGAAGCGGCCTTTTCTTGCAAAAACCTGCATAAATCGCGGCTCCCGGAGCGCGTCCAACAGGTGCAGTGCGATTCCGCCAGCTATATAGAGACCCCCAGTCGCCAAAACTTTCAGCGCCAGATTGCCCGCTTCGCTCGCCAGAATCGAGACCAACATCTCGATGGTGGCCCGACACAATTCGCTTGGATGCTGCGGGTCAACGGCCGCATCCACGATTGCTTTCGTATGATCTTTGGCTGACGCAATCAGTTGAGCAACCTCGGGTCTTTCCGGTATCCCCTCTTCGTCGCGAAGATATTCATAAATGTTGGGGACACCGATTCCGGAACAGACGCGTTCGACTCCGACGTGATCGAAGCGTTGCAACAGGAATTCAAGCAGATGAATTTGCCGCTCGTCCGTTGGCGCGAAATCCGAGTGACCACCCTCAGAGCTGTGCGCCAGGTACTGCGACCCATCCCAAGTGAGAAATGATTCGCCCAAACCCGTCCCCGGCGCGATGATTGCGATGGGGCCCTTCAGGACTGGCTGCCCTTCGTTGAGCGTGATCAGGTCGTCCGCCCGCAAGACGGGCACTGCCCGCGCGACTGCTTCCAGATCGTTCATCAGATGGACCGACTTGAGATTCAAGTCCTTGGCCAGCGAGCTTTCATCCATCACCCAGGGCAAGTTGGTCGTTTTCACGCGGCCATCGATCACTGGCCCGGCGACGTCAAAGGAGGCTACATCAACGGACATTTTCACCTGCGCGAGAAACTCCACGACCATCGCCTGTAAGCTGGGATAGTCGGCGCTATGAACTTCCGTCTCCGCCAGCGGTACGTGCGGCCCAGATTCGATTGAGTAGACCGCCAAGTCTGTTTTCGTTCCGCCGATATCGCCTGCAATCAACATAGCCACTCCTGAGTCATTTTCTATGCGTTCAAGCGAGCTGTTTCGGAGTGCAGGCATGTGGCGTCATTGCCACCCGCCTCCCAGGGCACTGTAAAGTTGCACGAAAGCTCGGAGTTCGTTCAAATTGGCCTGCGCCAGAGTGAGCTGAGCAGCGAAATATCTTGTGTCGCTATCGAGCACCTCCAGGTAGCTCGTGGCCCCGCCCTTGTACCTCATATTCGATAACTTCGTCGCTTCTTCAGCCGAGTGTGTCAGCTGTTCTTGCTGGATGCGGAACTCCTGGCTTCGGCGGTATCCAACCAGCGCATCGGAAACATCTCGAAACGCCTGCTGCACGGTACGCTGGTAGACCAAGGTGGCTTCTTCAGTGCGGGCCCGGGCAAATCTGACCCGATTCCGGATCCTGCCACCTTCAAACACCGGTTGGACCGCGTTGCCGCCAAATGTCCAAAGCCCTGCGGGCCCGGCGAACAGACCAGTCAGAGCGGAACTTTGATAGCCGCCCGAGGCCGTCAGTGAGATCTGGGGGAAGTAGTCGGCCTTGGCGACACCGATCTGTGCGTTCGCAGCGATCAATTGTTGCTCCGCTTGGCGAACATCCGGGCGACGCTCGAGCAGAGCTGACGGAAGTCCCGCGGGAACTTCCAGGGCGTGGGGCTGATCGACAAGTTTCCTTCCGCGAGCGATAGCTTGAGGATTGTTGCCCAGAAGAATGCTGATGAAGTTTTCTTGCTGCTCGATTCGCCGCTCAAGATCAGGGATGGAGGCCGCCGCGGTATACACCAGCTGCTCGGCCTGCCGTACGTCGAGCATGGAAGTGGCTCCGCCATCAGCAAGGATCTGAGTCAGTCGCAGGGAATCCTTTCGTGAGGCGAGCGTCTGGCGTGAAATCTCGAGTTCAAGGTCCAATTCGCGCAACTGAAAATAGGCACTGGCAACGTCGCTGACCAGCGAACGGATGACTTCACGTTGCGCCCATTCCTGCGAGAGCAAACTGGCCCGGGCGGACTCTGTAGCTCGCCGAAATTTTCCCCAAAAATCCAGCTCCCAGGCGAGCGACACACTTACCTGGTTCGCGCTGGTCTCGATACTCGGAATACGTGCAGACTGAGGGATGCGCTCATTCACTGCGGATGCGCCAGCAGAGACGGATGGCAGCTGGTCCGCTCGGGTAATGCCGACTTGCGCACGCGCCTCCAGGATCCTTGCCGCCGCGATCCGTGCATCATAGTTCTGTTTTAGAGCCGTCCGGATGAGGTCACCCAATGCCTCGTCCTGGAACGCGTCCCACCATTTCTGATCGCCGAATAAGGCCGCTTCAGGCTTGCCTGTCTGGTCCGGTGATACACCTCTATATTCGGGAGGCGCGGGCACGGCTGGCTTCTTGTAATTGGGTCCCACGGCGCAACCCGAACACAGCATGATCAGGAGACCAACGACAAATATTTCTTTTTGTGCCTTCATCTCAATCACCCCCCTCTGCCGGTAGAGGCGATGTCGCAGGAGCAGCAGTCGTACCTGGTTTCCTCTGCGAAAGCTTTTCCACGACCACGAACAGCACCGGGATGATGAACACGGCGATCAATGTGGCTGCCAGCATGCCTCCGATCACGGTCGTGCCCATGATCTGGCGCGCGACAGATCCGGCTCCACTTGCGGTCCAGAGCGGCACGCAACCAAGTACAAAGGCGAATGAGGTCATCAGGATCGGCCGCAAGCGTAACCTGCCTGCTGCAAGCGCAGCTTCCACAAGTGGCTGTCCGTTTTCGTAGGCATCTTTTGCGAACTCAACGATCAAGATCGCGTTTTTCGCCGCCAGTCCAATCAGCATGACCAGCCCGATCTGTGAGTAAACGTCGCTTTCGATCTGCACCATATAAGGAGGCAAATAGAGACCGAGCAAGACGCGACGCAGCCAGAGCACCGCAAAAGCGCCGAAGACCGCGACCGGCGTGCTCAACAGGACGCTAAAAGGTAATGACCAACTCTCGTACAACGCCGCGAGGATCAAGAACACCACTAGAAGCGAAAAGCCAAAAATCACTGACGGAGGTGTGCCTTCCTGGGCCTTCTTCTCCTGGAACGACATTCCGATGTAGTCGTATCCCATTTCAGGAGGCATCGTTTCTGCAAAGACCTTTTCCAGGGCTGCGATTGCTTGCGCCGAGCTATATCCAGGCGCGGCGCTGGCAAAGATTTGCGCAGACCGGTAGAGGTTGTAGCGCATGGTGAATTCAGGACCGGATCGCGATTCAAATCTCGTCAACGTGGAGAGCGGAACCATGTCACCTGTCCGATTCCGAACGTAGAACTGCCCGACGTTTTCCGCGCGGCCTCGATAGTCGCCCTCAGCCTCGACATAAACTTGCCACTGCCGGCCGAACCGGTTGAAATAATTAACGAACGAACCTCCCATAAACGCCTGAATCGTTTGGTACACGTCCCTAATCGCGACGCCCTGCTTGAGCACCTTATCCCTGTCGACGGTAATGAACTGCTGCGGCACGCTGGGTAGGAAGGTTGTATTGACGGCAGCGAGTTCTGGGCGCTTGCGGGCCGCCGCCAGGAACTTGTTCATATTGTCGGCAAGAAATGCGATGTCCTTGCCCGACCGGTCCTCGAGCACGAACGTGACTCCTCCGGAGGTTCCCACGCCGGGAATCGCTGGAGGAGAGAACGAGAACGCAATGCCCTGCGGGAGACCAGCCAGTTTTCGGTTCACGCTCTGCCGAATGAACTGATACTGTTCCTCCCTTTTCTGACGGTCCTTCCATTCATTCAGCGTAACAAAGAAGAACGCGTTGTAGCTCGACCGAGTAAGACTCAGCAGGCTGAATCCGACGACACTGGCCGTCGATTTAACGCCGGGGGTCTTCGCCAGCAGTTCCTCGATCTCGCGCGCGGCGGCTTCCGTCCTCTGCAGTGACGAGGCGCTAGGAAGCTGCAAGTTCATGTACATGTAACCCTGGTCCTCGTCCGGAAGAAAGCTTGAAGGCAACTTGGAGCTGCAGACGCCTGCAAGGACTCCGCAAACGACTAGGACAAGGAACGCGATCGCGCTCTTGCGGATGAGCGCGCCGGCAACCCGTACGTAGTCGTCCGTAGCCCGCGCAAAGACCCGGTTGAACCAATCGAAAAACCTGCGAAGCAGACCTCTACCCTTCGCGCGCGGCCTCAGCAACAGCGCCGAGAGAGCAGGGCTCAAAGTCAGCGCATTAAACGCGGAGAGTATGACGGAGACGGCGATGGTCACAGCGAACTGCTGGTAAAGGCGTCCAGTGATTCCGGGGATGAATGCTGTAGGGATGAAGACAGCTGAAAGCACCAGAGCGATGCCCACAACTGGTGCGGAAATCTCCTCCATCGCTTTGACTGTCGCTTCCTTCGGCGACATGCCTTCTTCGATGTGGTGCTCGACCGCTTCCACCACAACGATGGCGTCATCTACCACCAGTCCGATGGCCAGGACCAGACCGAACAGCGAGAGGGTGTTAATGGAAAATCCAAATACTGGGAAGAGGACGAAAGTCCCCACCAGAGAAACCGGCACAGCCAGGAGGGGAATGAGGGTTGCGCGCCAGCCTTGCAGAAAGATGTAGACCACGATGATCACCAGAAGAATGGCGATCAACAGCGTCTCGACAATCTCCTTGATCCCTTCTGACACGGCGCGCGTTGTATCGAGAGCGATGGTGTAATCGACTCCTTGAGGCAATCTCTGCTTCTGCTCAGCAAGAAGCTTCTTGACTCCTGCCGCTGCCTGCACCGCATTCGAACCCGGCAATTGATATACGGCGACAATCGCACTCGGCTTGCCATTCAAATGGCTGACGATGGTGTAGTCTTGCGCCCCCATCTCGACACGGGCTACGTCCTTGACACGCACGATCCCACCATCCGGCGCTGCGCGGACGACGATCTGTCCAAACTCTTCAGGCGTAATGAGACGGCCCTGCGCCCGGACCGAGTAGGTAAATTCCTGCCCCTTGGGCGCGGGCTCGCCACCAATCTGACCGGCAGGGTTCACCGTATTCTGGGACTGGAGGGCAGTCACAATCTCCGGCACTGTGATCGCGAGCTTTGCCAATTGGTCGGGCTTTACCCACAATCGCATCGCGTACCTGCCGGCCCCGAACACCTGAACACTGCCGATTCCGTAAACGCGGCTCAATTGATCGTAAAGGTTGATGTATGCGTAGTTCGCCAGGAACTTCGAGTCGTAGATACCGCTAGGCGAGTAGAGACTGATCAACATCAAGGGCGCAGTGACTGTCTTCTGCACCGTCACACCGAAGTTCGTTACGTCGACAGGAAGCTGCGAAGCGGCTTGCGTCTCCCGAATCTGGGTGAGGATCAGGTCCGTATTTGTATCGGTCTTTACGTCGTAGTCAACGATCAGCCTGACTTCACCAGTCGATGAGTTCACCGAATACATGTAATTCATGTTGTCGACGCCGCTCATCTGCTGCTCGATCGGCGTGGCCACAGACTGTTCCACTGTTTGCGCATCGGCCCCGACATAGGTCGTTTGCACTTGCACTTCCGGAGGCGCGATAGCCGGGAACTGCGACACGGGGAGGCTGACGATCGTGATCGCGCCGACGATCACCATCAGGATCGAGATCACGATGGCGACGATCGGGCGATTGATGAAGAACTTTGACATCGCTAGCCTCCTGCCTTGGCAGATTCAGCGGCCACTGCTTTCACAGGAGCCCCATCTCGCACCTTCATCAGCCCTTCGACAACTACGCGTTCACCGGCCTTCAGCCCTTCGGTCACGATCCACAATTTCCCGACTCGTTCTCCCACCGTCACCGGGCGGATACTGACCTTGTTATCGTTCCCAACCACGGCGACTTGATAGCTTCCCTGAAGCTCGATCACCGCCCTTTGGGGAATCAGCAAGGCGCCGTTCTGTGTCTTCACCGATGCCCGAACGCGTCCATATCCACCCGGACGAAGAAGATTATTGGGATTCGGGAAAACGCCCGCGATCCGTATCGCGCCCGTCGCGGGATTTATTTCCCGGTCCGCAAAATAGATCGTGCCAGTCCGCTCATAGATGGTGCCATCGGCGAGCAGCAACTGCAGAGGTATGCGCCTGCGCTGCTCCTCTACGCTCTCCTGCGTAGGAAACCTGCGATGGAAATCCGTGAACTCCTGCTCACTTACAGTGAAATAGGCTTTGATTGGATCAACCTGGGAGACCGAGGTCAGTACTGAGCTCGGTCCAACGAGGTTGCCGATCTGCACCTGCGCAATGCCGGCGATCCCGTTGACCAGGGACGTGACCTTGGTCCACTCAATGTTGAGTTGAGCCTGCTCTACGTTCGCCTTCGCGGCCTGTACCAAAGCTTGCGCACCGAGCTTAGCCTGGATCTCCGTATCAAGTTGGCTTTGCGCGATGGCTCGCGCTTCCGCTAACGGCGTGTCTCGCTCGACATCGAGGCTGGCCTTGCCAAGCTGTGCCTCTGCCTGCGCTAGTTGGCCCTTCGCCTGGTCGAGCGCTGCCTTGAACGGGCGAGGGTCAATCTCAAAGAGAACGGCTCCCTCCCTGACGACGGACCCCTCTTTGTAGTTCTGCCTGATAATGTATCCGGAAACGTGAGGCTGGATCTGCGCGTTCACGTATCCGTCCAGAATGGCCACCCATTCGCTGTAGATCGGCGTGTCCTGTTGCACAACGGTGGCGACTTCGACGACCGGTGGCGGAGGAGCGGACGCCGCCTTGCCGCTGCCGCAGCCAGCGAGGAACGGGAGAAAACAGCCAAAGAGCAATACGTCACAAGTCCTGCGGATTCCTGACGCTGTGAATGACATTGCAATCACCTCCAATCCGGAAACGGAATTCCTTTATACTCCTTTTGAATAATACCTTGGCTTGAACGCGAGTGATCCGCTGGTGATCCTATGTCCGCGTCTGGCGCGGTGAATCCCTAAGGCTCGGAATCTTTTCGTACCACTCTTGGGGTATCGGACTGGGCGGAATATTGTGGCTTTGGCGGACGAAGTGAGCCCTGCTGAACCATCTCGCGAAGCTAGTGGGACATGCCGATCTAAAAACAACGCAGCGTTACGTCCACCTCTCAAAACACTTGGGAGAAGCGCAAAAGCGCATGGAAGCCGGCCCGAGCACATCAAGAAAGTGGTTGAAGAATCACTCAAGCGCCTTAGAACCGACCGCATCGATCTCTATTACCAGCACCGGGTAGATCCGCAAGTACCGATCGAAGATGTGGCTGGCGCGATCAAAGATCTCATCAAGGCAGGTAAAGTCTTGCATTTCGGCCTCTCGGAAGCGAATGCCAAAACCATCCGTCGGGCTCATGCTGTTCAACCGGTTTCGGCACAGAAGCCGTGGATTGTCCCCATCCCAGGTACACGGAACATCGACCACCTCAACGAGAACTTAGCAGCGGCTATTGTTCAACTCACGTCGGCGGATCTTCGTGAGATCGAAGCTGCTTTCATACCTGCCAATCACCAAGAGACGGAATACCTGTCAATCACCCATAGCCACGTTCCATCCTTCTGGCGCCGCGCAACTTCCGAGGTCACGGTACCATTACGGCTGCGCGTCGAGGTGAGGGCCAGATCACCGCAAATGAGCGCTGGTCGCTGTTCTCCGAGCTCGAACTTTCGTTTTTCCGGTCCAAACCGTGTAACCTGGAGTTTAGTAAAAAACTCGTGAATGGCCTCTTTGCCACGCAGGAACGTTCCACCGCCAATGTCGACTACCGCGTCTGGCTCGAACAACGCCGTCATGCCAGCAACATCTCCCGCGTTCTCTCTCGCTACCAACAATCGCTCCAAATCCTGGGGATCGTTGGCCGGCTCTCTTCTCGTTAAATCATTCATAGTGATACGTTGTGGGTTGCTCGACCTTCACTGAAGTCTATCGTCGTCACGCGCCGGGCGTCAAAACAGCAGCTCTTTGCCTGATACCCACCGTTGCTAACAAACCGTGGCCGGGAGACTAGGGTCGCGGCCAGATTTTGACAGCCACATTAAAGAGGGTTTTGTTCTTTGCAGAGCACAGTTCCGTCAGGAGATCCCTGTGTGGCCGATAGTTGTTGAGCAACATTGTCCTGCCGTGTTTCTCCCTGTTCTTGCCAAACACCCCCAAGAACTTCAATCTCATCGACACACTCTGGTCCGCGCATCGCTGACTTCGAGACCAAGCAGATCTTTTATTCCTTATTCGTCGCTGGCAAGAGGGATGCTCCCAAGAGTCTTCTATCGGACGTGCACGGACTCTATTTTAAAGAGGAGTGTCCAGATTCTGCTCCGCGGGTTCAAATGGGAACTGGATTTCAAGCATCCCATCAACATAGATTTCGCGCTTGGGACCCGCTAGGGAATAGCCGCGCAGCCTCATCCATTTCTTAAGTGCAGCGTAGGTTCGTTCGGCTTTTTCGTCGTCCAGTTCCGAGTAAGCGCAAGCAAGCGCGGTTGGTGGGAGACTCCCGAGATCGTAAGCGCTGCTCGCAACAATGCATTGCTTTAACGCAACAAACGGTTCACCTTCGAGTGTGCCCGAGTCAGCACAACTATGCCACAGGACGCCCCGCGTATTTCCCACTGATTGCTTCGGGACAGCGTTAAGCAATTCCAATTCCAGCGGTACGATATCCGCATAGCCGCTTACTTTTGAGCGTACTGACGCGATTCGCATATGCGGTCGCCGTTTGACCACGATAGCAATAGACTCGGAGGGGTCCATTTCGTCAAGCGAAGCGTTGATCCACTTCAACGACTGAGCGGCGGTACGGATGGATCGCTCAAGGCTCCGTTTGGCGCAGAGCAAGAGTGCCTTGCGGTCAATACTCGCTTTGCTGAGCCCGCCACGAATCTCAGAGAGAGAGATACCAAGGTCCTTCAAAGCGATGATGGAAGCCAATTGCTCCAGTTGCTGAGGAAGGTAGTGCCGGTAGCGAGTGCGTGCATCAATCCCCGCTGGCCGAAATAATCCAATTTCGTCGTAGAAGCGAAGGGTCTTGATCGAAACCCCGGCAAGCTCAGCAAATTCGCCGATCCGATATTGCACTGGCATAAATAGCCTCACCCAATGAAAACCATATCACTTTGAAGCGATGCTGCAAAAAGGCCTTGAAGTCTCCCCTGTACTGGAGTGTTCTACTGGAATCGATTGGAGATTTGAGCGAAATGGTCATGCCGATTCTGATGATTGCGATCTTCCTAACCGGAGGCACAGCACAAGGCGACCACGGTCCAAGAGCCGCAATCGAAAAATACTTTCAGGCCCACGCTTTAGGAAATGGCGATTTTATTCGCCAGGCTTTCACTTCCGACGCGAAGATCTCATTTGTTGAGGGAGACCGCAAAGTGGAGTGGACAACTGAGAATTTCGCGAAGCGCTTCCAGCAGCAGGCCCCGGATGAGTATCGCCGGATAAGAACAGTGGAACGGTTGGATATCAGCGACTCCGCAGCAAGCGCGGTGCTAAAGCTGAATTATCCGAACGTCGAGTTTACGGATCATATGTCGCTGTTAAAGATTGCCGGCGAATGGAAGATTGTCAACAAAGTCTTTTACGCGAACCGGCGTGATGCGGGCGAGGATGCTGTTAAGGACACTCTGGAGAACCGAATGCGCCCGGCCGAACCGAGAAAGATCATCGGAAACATCTACTATGTCGGCAGCAATCTCATCAGCTCCTTCCTGATCACCACGCCCGCCGGTCACATTCTTCTCGATACGGGGCCAGTGGAGATGCTACCGCAGTTGAAAAACAATATCGAGAAGCTGGGGTTCAAGCCGGCGGATGTGAAATTGTTGCTGAACAGTCACGCACACTTCGATCATTGCGGTGGATTCGCCGAGTTCAAGCGAGATACGGGCGCAACCGTGGTCGCGACCAAAGAAGATGGCGGGTTAATGGCGCGCGGCGGGAAGGATGATTTCGCGTGGGGTGACGATTTGGCATACGAGCCGATTAAACCGGACCGAGTCATTGCCGACGGCGAAGACATCGAGCTTGGCGGAATAAAGCTGACGGCGCATCTTACGCCCGGCCACACAAAAGGCTGCAACACGTGGTCGATGCGTGTCAACGACAGCGGAAGAGCATACGACGTCGTATTCCTATGTGGGCTGACGGTCTCGACCTACAAGCTGACGAACAACATGAAATACTCGAACATCGTTGAGGATGCACGGAAGTCGCTAAAGAAACTTGGCGCTATGCACGCAGACGTCATGCTGGCCTCGCACGGGTTCTATTTCGATTATGAGAACAAGGTAGCACGACAGAAGGCGGGAGCTCCCAATCCGTTTATCGATCCGAGCGAACTGCAGCGGCATGTTGGCGAGATGGAAAAGGATCTCGACGACGCACTGCAGTCTCAGGAGGAAGAACGCAGTACGGCGGCGAAGGGAGGCAATTGATGCCGAGGAAGAACATGGTTTGTGCGCTTCTTAGTCTTTGCCTACTGTGGAATCCCATGGGGGTTATCGCACAAGGAGCCGACACGCGCGGATTGCTGGTGGTGGCGAACAAGGGTGACCGAACCTTGAGCATCATCGATCCCGACTCCGGGCGGCAACTGGCCGCAATACCGGTCGGCGGCATCACCGGGCACGAGGTCGCGGTGAGTCCGGACGGCAAAACTGCTTGGGTGCCAATCTATGGAAACTCGGGCGTGGGTAGCCCCGGAAGTGATGGCCAGACGATCAGCGTTATCGATCTGAAGAGGCGGAAACAGACCGGTACGATCGACCTGGGGCGGCCGAGTCGGCCCCATTGCGCAATCTACAATGCGAAAAACCGAAAGCTGTATGTCACAGCGGAAATCACGCAATCGCTTGCTGTGATTGATCCGTCGCGAAACACGATCGTAGAAACGATATCGACGGGAGCGCCGGAGTCGCACATGCTTGCGATTTCCGGAGACGGGACCCGTGGCTACACGGCCAACGTTGGTCCAGGAAGCGTATCCGTGATCGACCTCGAGAGAAAGAAAGTGTTGGCCGTGGTTCTTGTTTCCAACAATGTTCAGCGGATTGCCATCTCGCGCGATGATCACTGGCTGTTTACGGCGGACCAGACCAAGCCGGAAGTAGCGGTAATCGAAGCTTCAACGAACACCGTAAAGATGCGAATCCCGCTGCCGGCGATTGGCTACGGTATGGCGACGACGCACGATGGAAGGTGGCTCTTGGTAGCGCTTCCGTCCAGCAACCGCGTTTGCTTTATCGACTTGAAGACGATGAAGGTTGAGAAGACGATCATGGTTCCTGCCGAACCTCAGGAGATCTTAGTTCGACCCGATGGTCGGGTTGCGTATGTTTCGTGCGATGAAAACAAGCAAGTCGTGGCTCTCGATTTGGCATCACTGGTGGTGACCAAAATACTTAAAGCAGGAGCGGGAGCGGATGGACTGGCGTGGGCTGGGTGGCCATAAATGAAGTCGTCTCAGCGCGAAAGTGATCGGTCAGGCGGCGCCAATAACCCGTAAACTGGCGAGACCCGTGGTCGACACGCAAATGTCAGGTTCTCAAACGCCACGAAATGAAAGTGAGACTCTCGTGCTTGTAGCTCTTGATGTCGTATCGGTGCTTCTCGTTGCGGTCGCCATGGGACTTGCGCTGGCGCATGCCTTAGAGCTTCCGGGGTGATCGCGGCGACGATTTAAAAGGAGTCTATAAAAAGGAGTATATAAACATGAAGCCAAAGAACACGATCTGCCTCTGGTTCGACAAAGACGCGCTTGAGGCGGCGCGCTTCTACGTCGCCACCTTCCCTGACAGTAAAGTAACCGCTGTTCACAATGCGCCCGGGGACTATCCGAGCGGCAAGAAGGGCGATGTGCTGACGGTGGAGTTTACCGTCGTCGGTATTCCCTGTCTCGGTCTCAACGGTGGCCCGGCGTTCAGGCACAGCGAGGCCTTTTCCTTCCAGATCGCGACGGAAAATCAGGAAGAGACGGACCGTTACTGGAATGCGATCGTCCGCAATGGCGGCGTGGAAAGCCAGTGCGGTTGGTGCAAGGATCGCTGGGGCCTCTCTTGGCAGATCACCCCGCGCGCGCTCACTGACGCGCTTGCGGCTGGTGGTGATGAGGCAAAGCGCCTTTGAGGCGATGATGACCATGAAGAAGATTGACATCGCCACGATTGAGGCAGTCCGCGCGAAGTGACCCTAAATACTGAACAGCTTTCCCTCCGACTGCGTGAACGGCTCTCCGAGCCAGCGATGCTGGATTTTACGAAGCGGTTGATTGCGATTCCATCCGAGAATCCACCCGGAAATCAATACGAGGAATGCGTCGGCACTCTCGTCGACGAGTTGAACAGGCTCAACTTCGGTGATGTGAGACGTGAAGGCGCCTGCGTGCTCGCGTCGGCCGGAACCGGCCGGCGAACGCTCTATTTCAGCGGTCACTTCGATGTTGTTCCGGCGCAGAGCAGCGATCAATTTCAGCCGCATGTCGAAGGCGCAAATCTGTTTGGTCGCGGCTCGTCGGACATGAAGAGCGGGTTGGCAGCGATGATTCATGCAGCCGCCACGGCACGTGATGAAGACCTTCTCAAAAACGGCCGCATAGGAATTGTGCTAGTGCCCGATGAAGAAACTGCCGGTCCACGAGGGTCTCGCGATCTGGAAGCAGCGGACTGCTGGGGAGAGACGCAATCGGTATGACCGAAGAAGGAAGACGCAGGGTGCCGATGAGCGAGCGTGCTTTCAAATTGCTTCGCGCCCGCTGCGGCACACGAACCGAGAGATGGCTGTTTCCCGCCAAGCGGGGCAAGACCGGCCACCTCACAACCCTGGCGGAGCGGTTTCGAGAAGCGCGCGAGAAAGCCGGCATTTCGCCAAAGATGGTCCTGTATTGTGGTCGGCACGATTACGGCACGCGGATGATGGAAAAGACCGGCAACCTGAAGGCTGTCATGAAAGTGATGGGGCATCGCGACGTAAAAACCGCGATGAAGTACCAGCATCCCGAGCTTGAGATCGTCCGTGCAGCACTGGACCAAGGCAACAAAGCCGATGAAGCGAGCGCGTAGAAAAAAATCTACGGCACACTTTACGGCACACCTACAAACTGGCACCTCGGTAAGTTATTGAAAAGATGGTGAGCGCGGAAGGAATCGAACCTTCAACCTACTGATTAAGAGT
>JACXTT010001427.1_pt1 | contig 39628 bp, 42 predicted proteins | sample 9270951 | NCBI WGS metagenome assembly JACXTT01 (sample SAMN15532306, study PRJNA645909) | rock metagenome | isolation source: weathered quartz diorite | place: Puerto Rico | collected 2017-06-21
CCTCCACCTTGAACTCATCCGTGTACTGCCGATTCGCCACTACTTGCTTGCTCATCGTGCCCTCCGTTCATCAGCAATGTACCAATAATCTGATGTACGTGAAACCAGGGCAGGGTCAATATCGCTCCCTTTAAGAACAGGTATTTGTTTGTTACTACTCTGAGTCTCTTGAATTAACGACGACTTCCCTCCAAAACCTGATGTGGAGTGGCATAACATATCTAGGTGCATCACCCTTGGTTGGGAATCCACCTTAGTAATTAACTTCATTAGATCAGCACTCTCAAAATACTCAAACGAGTGGATTGGGTGCTCTAGGAATTCGGATTGAGGCCGCCGGATTGTGCTTTTACCGTACTCCGAGATCTCCACCAGCTCTCTCCCAGTTCCTCCCTTTTGCAAATTAAAAATGAGCGTGTCGGCAATGACCCTTGGGAAAGGTGCCTTATAAAGCAAGGAAACTATCTTGGTTTCCGTCAAGATCCTTTTCCGCAAACCAACAAATTGGTTATTGAAACCCAGCCGATCAGGCACGATGAAGCTGAAATAGCCCCCCTCGTGCGTTAAGAACAGTCCTTGGGCAACGAAATACTCGTACATGTTGGGCATGTATGTGTTCCCTCTGAAACGACTTACCAAATAATCGATCTCGGCCTGAGAATATATTTCGTTTCCGAACTTTCCTGAGAGTGAAATCCACGGTGGATTCCCGATCACCGCGTCGAATCCGCCCGCCTTCATGATTTCGGGAAACTCCGTCTTCCAATCGAAGGGGTTGATGCGGCGCATCGCGTCCTCGTCCGGCAGGAGCTGGCCCGCAAAGTAATCGGGGCCGATGAGGCTATTGCCGCATTTGATGTTATTGCCCAGATCCGGCAATGCGCGTTCATGCCACATCTTTAATTGTCGACTGATCGTCTCCTGACTTTCCCCCTCCAACACCTTTAAGAGAAGACTCAACTTCGTGACCTCAACGGCTTGACTGTCGATGTCCACACCATAAATATTGTTAAGCACAATACGTCTCTTCTCCGGCGTCGTCAGGTACCATTGGCCCCCTGCGCCCTGATAAACCTCCTTGGGATGCTTTGAGACGCCATCATCCAGGTACCAGTCTCGATGGAAGTTGAGCAGATACGTGTAAGAGCCAATCAGGAATGAACCAGAGCCGCAAGCGGGATCAAGGATTCGGAGTTTCGCGATCTGTTTGGGCGTTTTGTCTTCGCAGAGCTTGCCCACCGTGTGCTTAACGATGTAGTCCACGATGTACGCGGGGGTGTAGTAGACGCCGCCGGCCTTTTTGACCTCGGGTTTGTCCTCGACCTTCGCGTGGCGCGCGGGCGTGAGGCGGATGACTTTGCCGAGAAATTGTTCGTAGACCTGGCCGAGAATCTCGATCGGGAACACCGAGAATTCATATGGGCTCTCGGGGTAGTAGAGACTGCCGATGATGTCTTTGAGGACTTTGTCATCGATGCGGAGCGCGGGCGTTAATGTATCAGGCGCTTCCGCGCGGCCTTTTTCCGGTTGGAAATGGAACAGACCCGAGTTGTACCGCTCGTCTGCGATCTTATAGAGATAACGGAGGCGATCGTAGACGTTCTCGCCGTTGTGGAGCGCTCTCAGCTCGCCATACGTCTCGACGCCTCGATCCTCGCAGATCCGCAAGAAGATGACTCGATCGATCGTTCGCTGGACGGCAAAGTTGAGGTCGTGCACGGAGAGATCGGGATTTCGTAGCGCCAAATTACGGGCGAGGGCGTCGCGCCAGCCTTCGATTTCCGCGAGGAACGCCGCATCGACAGTCGCGGTCCCGCGCTTGCGCTCGGACACGGCGAACTTATCGAACGATCCCTTGAGCACCGCCTCCTTCGAGAAAATCCCCACGATCTCGTCCCATCGAGCGGCGTAGTCTCGGTACGTCCAATAGTGAATGCGGCCGGTCGCAGGTTTGGCGTTCGGCTGCGGCCGCGCGCGGCTATCGTAGACGGCGAATTCTTCAAAGTCCGTCAGAATCGACAGCGGCAACTTCGCCGACCAGGCGTAACGCCGAAGCTGATAGGCGGGTTCGGGGTCATCCTTGATGTTGACGGCGGGTTTCTTCGCTTCCAGAAAAAACTTCCGCGCGCCGCCGATCCTAAAACAATAATCGGGCGCCTTCGTCGACATGCCGACCTTGATCGCGTCCTCGTGGATCACGTCCTTGTACGCTTCGGCGTGGCCGGCCTTGTTCGCCACGTCCCAGCCAAGGGCGTCGAAGAACGGATCGATGAATTCCCGACGGAGTTGTGTTTCGTTGTACGTGGGGCTGCGGTAGGACTCGCTATTACTCTCGAACCTTGCGATCAGGTCGAGAATGATCTGCGGTGGGTTCTGCGGCATACGGGCTCGCCAGCGCTCAGCCCCTAGGAGCTTGTCCATGAATGGCCATCTGCGGCGTTGTCAGTCGGCTTTGCGTGCTCACGTACGACTCAGTACGCTCCGCGCGCAAGACCTCCTTCCGCCTTGCATCTGGCCATCCCTGAACAGGCTCCAACACCCCAATATTCAGACACACTCCTAGAGATAACGTAACCGCGTTGAAAAGACAACCCGCGGCGTCTTCGCAGCTCGCCACGGCAGTGAGGGCGTAGGCGGGTTAGATCGACATCCCTGTCTTGAAAATCGCCGTCTTGATCTGGGTCATCGCGTCCATCGCGTACTTGACGCCCTCGCGGCCCAGCCCCGAATCCTTCATACCGCCGTACGGGGTGTGATCGACCCGGAAGGTGGGGTAGTCGTTGATGATCACGCCGCCGACGTCCAAGCCTTCGAACGCTTCGAACGCCTTGCGGTAGTCGTGGGTGAAGACGCCCGCTTGGAGGCCGTAACGGGAGTCGTTGACCGTGGCCATCGCTTCCTGGAACGAGCGGTACGGCGCCAGCGTGACCACCGGCCCGAAGACTTCTTCGCAACTCACCGCCATCGCGGGAGCCGTGTGGGTCAGCACGATCGGGGCGATGACGTTGCCGGCGCGCGAGATCGGCGTCAACGGTTTCGCGCCGCCGGCCACCGCCTCGACGGCCCAGCGTTCGACCCGATCGGCGGCGCTCGTATCGATCAGCGGCCCGACCACCGTCTTCTCGTCGAGCGGATCCCCCACTTGGAGGGCGTTCACGTCGAGGAGGAACTGCTCGACGAACCGCTCGTACAGCGCTTCGTGCACCACAATGCGCTGCACGGAGATACAAATCTGGCCCGCGTACGCGAATGCGCCCAAGGCGAGTCGGCGCGCGGCCCATCCCAGGTCGGCATCGACGTGGACGATCGCGGCGGCGTTGCCTCCCAGCTCCAGGAGCACGCCCTTCTTCCCGGCGCTGGTCTTGAGATGCCATCCGACCTTGGCGCTGCCGGTGAACGTCACGAACTGGATCCGCGGATCGGCCACCAGCGCTTCGGCAACGGGTACCGGACACGGCAGGATGTTGATCACGCCCGGCGGCACGCCCGCTTCGACGAGGATGCGCCCCAGGCGGAGCGACGTCAGCGGCGCCTGGGGCGGCGGTTTGAGGACCATCGTGTTGCCCGACGCCAAGCAGGGCGCGATCTTGTGCGCAACGAGATTGAGTGGGAAATTGAACGGCGCGAACGCCGCGATCGGTCCGAGCGGCACGCGTTTCGTGACCACCAGATAGCCCTCGCCCGCCGGCGACCAGTCGGTCGGCAACCACTCGCCGCTCAAGCGTTTCGCTTCCTCGGCCGCCACGGTGAAGGTCGATATCGCGCGGTCCACCTCGCCGGCGGCGAATTGCAGGGGCTTGCCGGCCTCGGTCGCGATGAGACGGCTCAGCTCGTGTTTGTCCGCGGCCAGCCCGGCCGCCACCTGCATCAACATGGCCGCGCGCTGGTGGCGCGGCATCGAGCGCGACTCTCGGAACGCCCGTTCCGCGCTCGCGATCGCGTCATCGAGGTGCGCCCGATCGGCCTGGCAGACCTGGGCGATCGTCTCGCCGGTGTGGGGGTTTTTCACCGGAGCGGCGGAGTCGGTCGTGACCCAGCGCCCATTCAACAGAAACGGCGTGACATCCATGACAGTCCCTTCCGCTCTCGATTCTGACGACGGCCCGCGTCAGGCCTCAAGATCGCGCAGCAGTTCCCGGCGAGTTGCTTCGTGGAATGGCGTCTCCGCGCGATAACCGTGATGGTCGATCACCAACGTCGGCGGTGGCCCCTCGCGCAGGACCTTGCGGGCCCGTTCGTCCACCGTAAAGCGCAGATAGTGAACCGCGCTGACCTTTTCCTCGTTGCTGTGACCGGCTTCGAACTCGGCGAAAATCGGAGGAACACCCTCCAGACGGAGGAACAGCGATCGGCCATTGTCGATACCGTGAAGGCGGTCGAGCGTGGGTTTGATCTGCTGCGGATCTTCGATTTCGATGAAGAGCGTCGCCGACAGTTGCCCTCGATCGGGAATCATGCGGTTGTACGTCTCGATCTCGTGGCGGATCAGCGCCTCGTCATAGAGGTGCTCCGCGCGCATCATCTCTTGGATCTGGTGGATCACGGTCCGGCGATTCTCGAAGACCAGCGTCACGCACTCGCCCACCGACACGCGCCGCTCCTTTTTCAGCGCGATCACCTCGCGGCGCGAGCGATCGCGAATCGGCTCGTACTCCTGCAACGCCACAATGTCTTGCCGACGAATCTTCTCCATGCCAAGCACCTTTCTCACGACGTTTCCGACAATCCATACGCCCGATGAATGATCTCGATCGGATGCTGCGTTTTCTTCCCCGCGCCCTGCTCGATCTGGAGCCCGGAGAGCGGGCAATCGGACGCCACGGTCGCCGCTTCGGCCTCGCGCACGGCGCGGAACGCCTTTGTCCCGAGCTGCATCGAGGCCTCAAAAAACTCGGTCTTTACGCTCCACGACCCGTCGTGGCCCGTACACTTCTCGATGACTTCGACCGTTGTGCCGGGGATGAGCTGCATGAGGTCCCGCGACTTGTAGCCGATGTTCTGGTCACGAAGATGACAGGGAATCTGATAGGCCACGCGACCGATCGAGCGCGTGAAGTCGGTCGAGAGTTCCCCCTTCTGATGGAGCGACATGAGGTACTCGCAGATGTCGAACGTGTGGCCGGCGACCGCGCGCGCCTCGTCGGTCCCGAGCAGCGCCGGGTACTCCTTCTTCAGCATCAAGCTGCAACTCGGGATGGGCGACACGATCGCGTAGCCTTGATCCACCATCGCCTTGAGCGACGTGACGTTTCGACGGGCCTGCGCCTTGAGCGCGTCGAAGTCGCCCGTGTCGAAACACGGCATCCCGCAGCAGACCTGGTCGGGCCAGACGACCTGTACGCCGTTCTTCTCCAGAACCTGGACGGTCGCGCGCCCGATCGCGGGGTAGTTGTAGTTGGTCAGGCACCCCGAGAACAGGGCGACCTTCTTCGCGCCAATGGCCGAGGGGAGAGTGCGGCGGCGGAACCACGCGGGAAACGTTTGAAATGAGATCGGCGGCAACACGCGATCACGATGGATCCCACCCCACCGCTGCAGGAGCGCCCGGAACCATCCCACACGGTTGAGGCGATTCACCAATGGCGCGGCCCACCGTACGGTCCGGCCGATGAAGTCTGTTTTCACCAGCAACCGGTCCCGCAGTCGCGGCGGAGTCGTCTGCGCGCGGACGGCCTTCGCCCGCACCATCAGCAACGGGAAGTCCAATTGGAACTCGTGCGGCGGGGTGTAGGGACAATGGTTGTAGCAGAGCTTGCAGTAGAAGCAGGCATCGACCACGTTCGCCTTGGTGGGCTCGTCCAGTTTCTCGACCTCGCCATCCAGCGCGTCGATACCGTTCAACAAAATCGAAAAGGAGGGGCAGAGATTGAAACAGCGCCGACACCCGTGACAGATGTCAGCGATCCGCAAGAACTCTGTATCGAGCGCATCGGCGCGCCAGAACTTCGGATCATTGAGTTGAGCTTCCATGCCTTCCCTTCGTCGGCAGGCATGGCGCGGGGGCCCTCGTCATGAGGGACCCCGCGCCGCCGGGTGATCGACGCTATTTCTTGAGCGTGTCGAGCGCCTTCTGGAACCGCCCTGCGTGGGATTTCTCCGCACGGGCCAGCGTCTCAAACCACTCGGAGATCTCTTCGAACCCTTCTTCGCGAGCGGTCTTGGCAAATCCCGGGTACATCTGGGTGTACTCGTAGGTCTCGCCTTCGATGGCCGATTTCAGGTTCTTGTCGGTATCCCCGACCGGCACTCCGGTGACGGGATCGCCGATCGCTGCCATGAAATCGAAGTGACCGAACGCGTGCCCGGTCTCGCCCTCCGCGGTGTCGCGGAAGACGCCCGCGATATCCGGATAGCCTTCGATGTCGGCTTTCCGCGCGAAATAGAGATACCGTCGATTGGCCTGCGATTCGCCGGCGAATCCTTCCTTCAGGTTGTGCAACGTCTTGGTGTTCTGAAGACTCTTGGCCATGGTTGCTCCTTCTCCTCCTCTGTGGTCAATGGTGAAGTGCGTACGTCACCCGCTGCGGCGGAGGACATCGCCCGCCCTCTACCGGTGGCTCCCCTAGTCCTTCCGCTTCTGACAGGCCCCGCAATAGCCGTAAAACTCCACGCTGTGCTTGACTAAGCGATACGAGCGTCGAATCGACGGGGGCGGCTGTACCCGATCCAACGCCGCGTCGCCGAAGTCCTCGATCCTGCGACACTCCAGACAGATCACGTGGTGATGAGCGTCCACGTTCGCGTCGTAGCGAGCGGTATTATCGAGGAAACGCATCTCCTGGATCAAGCCAAGCGTTTTTAAGGTATCGAGGGTCATGTACACGGTGTTGAGCGACAACATCGGATACGCCTCTTTGACCCGACCGTAGATCTCCTCCGCGGTGGGATGCGCCACGGTCGCCGCCAACGCCTCATAGATCGCCATCCGCTGGTGCGTGAACTTCAGCCCCGCGTCTTTCAGGCGTTTCGCGACCGCCTCTCGTCCGTGATAGTGGACTTTATCCATGTGTCAATCCTACTCAGTAATTATTACTATGAGGTTTATATCATCAGTTACGAACGATGTCAAGCACACGTCTTCAGGTACCGACCGCCGATCCGTTTGACCCCACCGATGGGCTTGTGATAGGAAAGCGGCCATGGGCACCCTGACGACGGTTCGTCCGGACATCGAGGATCGCACTGATCAGTCGGTGATTCCCCCGTACAAGGTGATCTTGCTCGATGACCCGGTCACGACCATGGATTTCGTCATCCGTGTCTTGATCGGATTTTTTGGGAAAGACCCCACCACCGCGGCTCGCCTCATGTGGGAGGTCCATTCCAAAGGAGCCTCGCACGTGGCCACCCTTCCCCTGGAACAGGCCGAGATGAAGCAAGAACAGGTTCATCATGCCGCCCGAGCCGAGGGGTTTCCGTTCCGGTGCGTCATTGAATCCGCGTAAGGGAGAAGAGGACCTGCTGGGTCGCTGTCGCGCCGCGCTGGCCCACGCCGAGAGCATCCAGCGCCTCCGAACCCTGCGGCCAGCCGCCACCGGAGCCGCGGCGCGTCTCACGATCGCGGAACGGTCGCTCGTCAATTTGGGATCCAACAACTACCTGGGTCTCGCCGAACACCCTCGCGTGAAGGCCGCCTCCGTGGCCGCCATCGAACGCGGGGGCGTGGGCGCGGGCGCGTCCCGCTTACTCACCGGCCATCGCTCCGAGCACGAGGAATTGGAAGCGGCGATCGCCCGCCTCAAGGGCACCGAATCCGCGCTGGTGTTTAGCTCGGGGTACCTGGCGAACGTCGGCGTCATCCCGGCGCTCGTGGGTCGCGGGGACGTCATCTTCGCCGACCGAGACGACCACGCCAGTCTGATCGAAGGCTGCCGTACGAGCGGAGCCCGACTGCGCGTCTACCGCCGCGACCGCCTGGATCGACTCCAGGCGCTTCTCGCCCGGCGCCCACGGTCCGGCGCGATCCTGATCGTGACCGAGAGCGTCTTCAGCATGGAGGGCGATCTCGCACCCCTACCCGATCTTGTCGACCTCGCCGAGCGCTACGGAGCGTCGGTCATGGTCGACGACGCGCACGCCACCGGGGTTTTCGGCGCGCGCGGCGGCGGGTCATCCGAGCACTGGAACCTCCAGGACCGCCCGATCATCCAGATGGGCACGCTGAGCAAAGCGCTCGGCGCCCTGGGTGGATTCGTAGCGGGCCCCAAGATCCTGATCGATCACCTCGTGAACCGCGCCAAGTCGTTCATCTACACGACGGCCCTCCCCGCTGCGATCGCGGCCGCCGCCCTCGAAGCCATCCGTATTGTCGAGAAAGATCCCGAACCCCGACGTCGACTCTGGGCAAATCGTCGGTTCTGGCACGACGGCGTGCGAGCCCTGGGATTCGACACGTTCAACAGCGCGTCCCCGATTGTCCCGCTCAGGATCGGCTCCGACACCCTCGCCGTCGAAATGTCCTCCGCACTCACCGCGGAGGGCGTCTACGCGCCCGCGATCCGGCCACCGACCGTTCCCGCCGGCGCGGCGCGGATTCGCACCTCGATCCTCGCGACGCACACCGTCGAGGACCTCGCGCTGACGCTGGCGGCCGTCGAGCGAGTCGGCAAACGTCTCGGCCTCGTGTGACGGCCGCCACGCCCGTGGTCGTCGTAACCGGCGCGTCGCGTGGTCTGGGACGCGCCGTGGCCCTCCGGTGTGGCGCGGCCCGATGGCGCGTCGCCGTCCACTACCGCGTCCGACGTGATGCCGCCGATTCGGTCGTCGCCGCGATCGCCGAAGCCGGAGGAGAAGCCGTCGCCTGTCAGGCGGACATCGCGCGCCCCCCCTCACTCACGGAAGTGGTCGAGCGGGTGATGGGCCAGTGGGGCCGCATCGACGTGTGGATCAACAACGCGGGCGTGATCGACGACCGGCTGGCGCTCGCGATGCCCGACGCCGCGTGGGATCGCGTCATCGCCACCAATCTCTCGTCGGCGTGGTACGCCCTTCACGCGGTGAGCCCGGTCATGATCGAACAGGGCGAGGGAGTCATCGTGAACGTGGCGTCTCTCGCCGCCTTGCAGGGACGGCAAGGGCAGAGCGCCTACGCCGCCTCCAAAGCGGGCCTGATCGCGTTGACCCGCACCGCCGCGCGCGAACTGGCTCCCTACGGCATCCGCGTCAATGCGGTCTGTCCACCCGTCTTGGAGACCGAATCCGCCGCCGCGCGCGCGCCCGCGCTCCGCGCCCAACAACTCATCCCCGAGCCGATCGATCCGCGTCGCGCGGCCGACGCGGTGTTCGCCATACTCGGCCTGCCCTGGATCTCGGGACATACGTTCATCCTGGACAATCGAATCCCCGCAGGCAGTCTGTGACCCGGAAAAACGCCTTACCCCGGCCGCAAGGCGTCTTCATCGTCGGAACCGACACGGGAGTGGGTAAAACCGTGGTCGCGGCAGGTCTTGCGTGGGCATTGCGACGACGCGGAATCGACGTGGGGGTCATGAAGCCGGTCGAAACCGGGTTCTCCGCGGCCGGACCATCGGACGCGGCGACCCTCCGACGCGCGGCCGGCGCGCCCGATCCCATCGAAGACGTGGCCCCTTACCGACTGAAGGCCCCGCTCGCCCCCCTCGTGGCGGCGCGCAAGGAAGGCATCAGTATCTCGCCGCAGCGCCTCGTTCGCGGTGTCAAACGACTGGTCGCGCGGCGGGCGTTCGTGGTAGTGGAAGGTGTGGGGGGGGTGATGGTGCCGCTCACGCCGACGCACACGACGCTGGCTCTGGCCGAGGCCTTCCAGTTCCCGATCCTGCTCGTGATCGCCAACCGCCTGGGCGCGATCAACCACACGCTGCTGACCCTCCACGCCGCCGAATGCCGCGGGCTGATGGTCCTCGGCCTCGTCCTCAACCATCCGCAACACGCGCGGAGCCTCGTCGAACGCACGAATCGCGAGGTGCTCGCCGGATTGAGACCTCACCTCCCGTGGGCGGAGGTACCCTACTTCAGAGGGGATGGGAACGTTTGGGAAGCAGCAGGACGACGGCTGGAACGGGATGGATTGGTCACACGTCTGTTGCAAGACGCGTAGCAGGGAACTGGATAACTCGGGAGGCCTGCAGGCTGCTCAAAAACCTCCAGATGCAAAGCCCGCAGGAAGGAGGAAACCGGAACGTAGTTGTGGAGCCTGTTCAGGGATGGCCAGATGCAAGGCGGAAGGAGGCCTTGCGCGCGGAGCGTACTGGGTCGTACGTGAGCACGCAAGACCGACTGACAACGCAGCAGATGGCCGTCCCTGGACAGGCTCCTAGAAGTTCACCCTGATCCCGGCATAGTAACAGCAGTTGTGATCGTCGAGGTTATTGATGAACGACCGCTCCTGGCCGTCGGCGAACACGATGCGTACAAAGCACATCCCACCGGCAGTCAAGGCGGACCGCTCCTCCACCACCTCGCCATCCCCCCACTGGGGATACCGCCGGTGGGTCACCCGATCGCCGAGTTTCAGATACAACCTCCGAACATTCATCCGCCGCCGCTCGCGTCACACGTATAACTCATGCTAGGCGGAGCCGAACGGGCTTGTCAAGCCTGTCTTGCTCCTGGCTCTCGGCGATGGCTCGGTCTCGGCGCTCGAAGCCGTCGAAAGCGCACCATCATACAAATTGGCTGCTCTTACCGAGGAAGTGCAGGAGAAAACGGCGGAAGGGACAAATGACAGGGCCAATTTCCGGGCCTGGCCCCAGCGGATAACCACGTCTAGAATTCGAGCATACATTGCCGTCTTTCAATGCGATAACTCCGCATACAGGGGTGGCTTCCATCGCGCCGTTACCGACCAACCCGCAGCACCGCCAAAAACGCCTTCGTCTGTTGCCCGATCTCGGGTGTAAACAGGGCCGATGCAACCGCCACCCCTTTGGCCCCCGCCGCCAACACCTCTCCACATCGTTCCACCGTAATGCCACCGATCGCGTACACGGGGATGCGCACGGCAGCACAGATCTCGCGTAAAGGGTCGCAGCCGAGCGGCGATCTCGCCGTCTTCGTCGACGATGGGAAGATCGGGCCTACCCCCAGGTAGTCGGCGCCATCCGCTTCGGCCGCTCGCGCCTGATCGAGCGTGTGCGCGGAGCAGCCGATAATCATCTTGGAGCCGAGGATCTTACGCGCCGTGGCCACCGGAAAATCCTCTTGGCCGAGGTGCACGCCGTGGGCCTCGACGGCGAGGGCCATGTCGATGTCGTCGTTGATGAGCAAGGTCGCGCCCGCTTCGCGCGCGGCAACGGCCAGGGCCTCGGCCACCGGAAATCGATCGCGCGACGTGAGGACCTTCTCCCGGTATTGGAGGACGCGCAGGCCCGCGGCCAGGGCTTCCCGGGCCAAGACGTCGAGCGGCCGCCCTCCGGCGAGCGACGCGTCGGTGATCCAGTAGAGCGGCGAGGTGAACACGGGGGCTAGGAGCCTGTCCATGAATGGCCATCTGCTGCGTTGCCGCTGCGGGAATCCCTCCTCACGTATGATACAGTACGCTCCGGGGGGGTCCCTTGCGGCGCCTTGCATCTGGCGCATTCCTGAACAGGCTCCGACACCTGAATACTCAGACAGGCTGCTATGCCGCGGAGGACTCCACCGCGAGGAAGCGGTCGAGGAATCCGGTGGAGACTTTCCCTTTGATAAAGTTGGGATCGTCCATGATCCGACGGTGGAGTGGAATGGTGGTTTTGATCCCTTCGATGGTGAATTCGTCGAGCGCCCGCCGCATTTTCGCGATGGCGTCCTCGCGCGTGTCGCCGTGGACGATCAGCTTGGCCACCAGCGAATCGTAGTACGGGGGGATGACGCATGAGGCAAAGGCGGCGGAATCGACGCGCACGCCCGGCCCACCGGGCACGCGATACGTCGTGATCGTACCGGGACAGGGGGTGAACCGCTCGGGGCACTCCGCGTTGATCCGGCATTCGATGCTGTGACCGCGCAGCTTGACGTCGCGTTGCCGCAGCGCGAGCGAGCGCCCCGCCGCGATCAGGATCTGTTCTTTGATCAGGTCCAGGCCCGTCACCATTTCCGTGACGGGGTGTTCGACCTGAATGCGGGTGTTCATTTCGATGAAATAAAATTTCCCGTGCTTGTCCAACAAAAACTCGACCGTTCCGGCGTTTACGTAGCGCGCCGCTTTGGCCGCCTCGATCGCCACCCGGATCATTTCACGGCGCAGGTCGTCGCTGACCGCCGGGGAGGGTGACTCTTCCAGGAGCTTCTGGTGGCGGCGCTGGATGGAACAATCCCGTTCGCCAAGGGCGATGATGTGACCTTTCCGGTCCGCGAGGATCTGCACTTCAATGTGCCGAGGATCGACAAAATACTTCTCCAAATACACCGCCTCGTCGCCGAACGCGGTTTTGGCCTCAAGCTGCGCGGTCTGCAGCGCTTTGGTGAGTTCGCCTTCCTCGTTGACCACCCGCATGCCCCGCCCGCCCCCGCCAGCCGACGCTTTGACGATCAGCGGGTACCCGATGCGGCCGGCCGTCTCGAGCGCCTCCTGCTCGTCTTTCACGGCCCCGGGGCTCCCCGGAATGACGGGAACCCCGCGCCTCATCATCAGCTCGCGGGCCTTGGCCTTGTCCCCCATCAAGGCAATGCTCTCCGGCGAAGGACCGATGAACGTCAGCCCGGCGGCCTCGCAGGCTTCCGCAAACTGGGCGTTCTCGGCCAAAAACCCATATCCGGGATGGATGGCCTCGGCGCCGCTGATCTCGGCCGCGCTGAGAATATTCGGAATGTTGCGGTAGCTCAGCCCGCTGTCGGCCGGGCCGATGCACACCCGCTCGTCGGCGAGTTGGACCGGCAGCGTGGCGGCGTCGGCCTCGGAATAGGCCACGACCGTTTGGATCCCCATTTCCCGACAGGACCGCAGTACGCGGAGCGCGATCTCTCCGCGATTGGCCACCAAAAGTTTTTTAAACAGGGCCGCCATATGCCTAAGAGTGTGTCCGAGTCATTGGGTATGGGAGCCTGTTCAGGAATGGCCAGATGCAAGGCGGAATCTGCACCGCGCCAAGGGTGCGGAATGCAAACGGTCTCTTCCACCCAGATCGCGAAGCAAGGAGGCCTCGCGCACGGAGCGTACTGAGTCGTACGTGAGCACGCAAGGCCGACTGACAACGCAGCAGATGGCCGTTCATGGACGGGCTCCTACGACGGTTCGATCCGGAAGAGCGCTTCGCCGTACTCCACTGGTCTGGCGTTTTCGACGCAGACTTCGACGACCACGCCGTCCACTTCCGATTCGATTTCGTTCATGAGTTTCATGGCTTCCACGATGCAGAGAATCTGACCGCGGCGCACGCGATCGCCGACCTCGACATACGGGGGAGCGCCCGGCGACGCCGTGCGATAAAACGTGCCGACGATGGGCGAGCGAATCATCACGCCGTCTTCTTTGGATGGCTCCTCCCCCGTTTCGCGCCGATCGACCGGCGCGCCCTGGACGGTATCCGAGCCAACCGTGACGGCGCTCTCAAACGGAGCGGGGCGCGCGACCGGGGCGGGGCCGCGGCAGATGCGAACCCTGACGCCCGCCCGCTCCCATTCCAACTCCGTAAGCTCGCTGCTTTTGACCAGGTCGATCAGTTCTTTCAGCTCTTTCAGTTCCTTCAGGTTCATGGCCCCTTGACCCGTTCGACGTAGGCCTTCGTTCGGGTATCGACTTTGATGACGGAGCCTTGGTCGATGTGGAACGGGACCTTGACCACCGCGCCTGATTCCAACGTCGCCGGCTTCGTTCCGCCCGTGGCCGTATCACCCCTGATACCGGGCGCCGTGTCCACGATCTTCAACTCCACGAACAGGGGAAGGTTCACTCCCAATGGCTTCCCTTTGCAAAACAAGATATCGACCTGCATGTTCTCTTTTAAAAACTGCCAACTGTCGCCCAGTTGGGCTTTCGACAAGAACAATTGTTCGTAGGAGTTCACGTCCATAAAATGATATTCATCCTCTTGCGCGTATAGGTATTGCATTTGCCGCTCTTCGACCTGCGCTTCTTCAAACTTCTCGCCGGATCGAAACGTGCGCTCGAGGACATTGCCCGTTCGCAGGTTGCGCATCTTGGTCCGTACGAAGGCGCCGCCCTTCCCTGGTTTGACGTGTTGGTAGTCGATGATTTCCATCGGCACGCCTTCCACCTCCAGTTTCAATCCATTGCGAAAATCGCTTGTGGTAATCACGACCCTCTCTCCTCTGGTCACAACCGCTGAACATGGACGCCCTATCAGGCGGTGGGCTGGGGAACCACCTTACGGCCGCGCAGATAGTGCACGGCGGCTTGAAGGCCTAACACGTAACTGTGAGCGCCGAATCCGCTCACTTGGCCGATGGCCACCTGGGCAATATGGGACCGGTGACGGAACGGTTCCCGGCGGTGGATATTCGAGAGGTGCACATCGACGGTGGGAATGTCGACCGCCGCGATCGCATCCCGGATCGCGATACTCGTGTGGGTGTAGGCCGCCGCGTTGATGACGAGCGCATCGTAGCGTTCGCGGGCCGCCTGGATCCAGGTCACCAACTCGCCTTCGGCGTTCGATTGGCGGATGTCGACCTCGACGCCCGCCTCCTTGGCCGCCGCTCGAATCATTTCATCCAGCAACGGCAGCGTCAACGAGCCGTAGACGTCGGGTTCACGAATGCCCAACATATTGAGGTTGGGTCCATGTAAGACCAGGATACGAGTCATGAAGGATTCCGCCACGCTCTTGCGGGAGCGTCGACGAGCGATGGTCACGCTTCGATCGCGCCGAACCCGCCGGGCACGCGCTACAACTCTTTCGCCACCTGCGGCGCGTTGTAGCGAAGGAAAAATCGCCCTCGTCCGGTGTTGCCGTCGCACCCCAGGGCCATGGCGAGAAAATACTCCGGAGTGACCCGGCGAAAGATCAGGGTCCGAGTGTCGCTGGCAATGGAACATTCTTGAGTCGTTCCCAGCGAGAGACCACCCGACACCCGGTCCATCTCGCGCCACACGTTGCAGTATTCGGCGGCCAGCGAGTGGAGATCCAAGTGAGGAGACCGCTTGGCTTCATCGACGATGATGCCATCCACGCCGATGAGCGCCACGCCTTCGGCGTCTTCTACCCCGTCCAAAATCATCTGTAATGAAGTGGCTAAGCTCATGATCGACGTCTCTCCGCGATTCGGGCCAGCCACGCCTCAAGGCGTTCGATCGTGGCCGCGTGCTTGGAACGCTTGACGGAAACCCCCACCAACGATGGTTCCGGCTCAGGGTCTTCCGCGAGAATCTGATCGCGAGGCGCTTCATCGGCGCCATCCATGACGCGTTGTACCACCTCATGTTTCAGGGCCTCCCCCACCGAGCGCTGGGAGGTCAACAGTCGGTCGAGGGTCAGCGCATTTTCGAGTTTGGCCGTCGCATCGGCGTGCCCGGGGAACCGATCCAACACGCGCCGGTAGATCTCGATCCCTTGCTGATAATGTCCCTGAGCCACGTAGAGATCCGCCAGAGAGATCGTGGCCAGGTCGTCCTCTGGAAGGTCCGCGTTCGTCTCGCCCTCAACCGGTTCTTCCTCGGTCAGCGTCTCACCGATCGAACCAACGTCGATGGTCACATCGGGCTGTGGAGACGCTTCCGTCACCGGGATCGGGCCCGGTCCCACCACGGTGGGCTCGGCCTCTGCCGAATCCACGACCATGTCAACCACCGTGGGCTCGACGTCAAACGAATCGACCACCGTCGGCTCGACCACGGTGGGTTCGTTCTCGATCGCGTCAAACTCCGCCGAAGAGTCCGCAACCGCGCCGTCTTCGGCACTCACAGACTGCTGAGACGGCTCGGGAAGTCGCTCGGCTTCATCCTGGATCTTCAGGATCTCGGGGTCCGAAGGATGAATGGCCAACACGGCTTGGCACGATGTCAGCGTATTGAGCTTTTCCCCGGCCTTCAGGTAGATGGACGCCAACCTCTTGTGGGCCATGATGTTGTCGGGGTTGGCGGTGATGACCTGCTCGAACTCCGACCGCGCCTCCGCCTCGAGTCCCTTGCTCTGCAGGGCCTTCCCCAACGCGACACGGGCGCTCAACAATCCCGGGTGACCTTGAATGCCGGAACGCAACAACGGAATGGCGTCGTCCACCAAACCGATCTTGAGGTATTCTTCGGCTAATGGGTAGAACAATTTACTGGTGGGGTCCTTCCGAAATTTCTCGGCAAGCTTTTGCAGTTCTGGAGACGAACCGCCTTCCTTGTTCGGCAAGAAACCCTCCCTGTTCTCGCCCCTGAACGCGTCATCGCGGCCTACACTGCCGCGTCGCCGAGCGGGAAGCCGATAGGTGGAGAAAAAGCGCCCTCATCTTAACAAATCCTCTAAGAAAGTCAACCAGATCGGATCGTTTGAACCCCGGAGACTCCCCCATGGATTGAGTGACCGGCTGGCACACCGAGTGAACCGAGGATCGGGACCTACGTCGATGGAGGAGGCGCGGACCGCTCCCGCGCGCGGATCGCATGGATGTGGTCGAGGATACGGTCGGCTACCACCCGCTTGGGGAGCCGCGGAAGCGACGTCAGGGCTCCGGTTCGGTCGATCATCGTGACTTCGTTGTCATCCGCCCCAAACCCGATACCGGGCCGCGACACGTCGTTGGCCACGACGAGATCGAGTTGTTTCCGGTTGAGCTTTTCGGTCGCCCGCTCGACCAGTCGATCGGTTTCGGCCGCAAACCCGACCACAAACGCCCCGGTGCGGCGAGCCACCACCTCGCTGAGGATATCGGGGGTAGGAACCAACTCGATCGTGATGGCCGACCCGCTCTTTTTGAGTTTGCCGGCCAACGACGCCTTGGGGCGATAATCCGCAACGGCCGCGGCCATGAGGAGCACCGTCGTCTTGTCGATCCGGTCCATCACCACGCGCCGCATCTCTTCGGCCGTCTCGACCGCCACGACATCCACCCCGGCGGGGACGGGAAGGTCGGTCGGCCCCGTGACGAGCGTCACCATCGCCCCGCGCGCCCGCGCGGAGGCGGCCAGCGCATAACCCATTTTCCCCGACGACCGGTTGGTGATCGTCCGCACCGGGTCAATCGCCTCGCGCGTCGGGCCTGCGGTGACGACGACGTGTTCCCCGGCCCACGGACCGGGCGACCCCAGGCGGGCCTCGACGGCGGCGAGAATCGCGTCTTCGGCGGCCAGTCGGCCTGGACCAACCAGGCCGGACGCGAGCGGACCCGACTCCGGAGGAATGACTCCCACCCCGATCCCTCGCAGCGCCTCCAGGTTGCGCTGCACCAGCGGGTGCTCCCACATCACGGCATCCATTGCAGGCGCGAGCAGCACCGGGCAGCGAGCCGCCAGCGCGAGGCTCGAGAGCAAGTCGTTGGCTGAACCGGCCGCCAACCGGGCGAGGGTGTCGGCGGTCGCCGGCGCGATCAGGAACAGGTCGGCCGCCTGGGCGAGCGAGAGGTGAAGGATCTCGTCGCGTGGGTCGAAGAGGTCGTCATAGACGGGACGTCCGGAGAGGGCCTGAAACGTCAGGGGTGCGACGAACCGTTTGGCCGCGGCGGTCATCACGACCGTGACCTGCGCCCCCCGTTCTGTCAACCGCCGAAGGAGAGCGACCGCTTTATAGGCGGCGATGCTGCCTGTTACCCCCAACACCACATGTCGGCCAGTCAGCATCCCACCGTCCCTCGGGACTACCTCAGGTCCGTGGACTCCGTCTGGCGCAACGAGTCATCGACGTACACCGACAAATCCTTCTTGATTTCGTTGCTGATCTCTTCCTCACGTTCGAGCAGGGCGCGTTTGCGAAGCATCTCTTCGCGCACCTTCCTGGCCTCGCGCTGGGCGAGTCGCGCCTCTTTCCCGGTCAGGTACTGTAGCTCGCCTTCCAAGAACTCTTCGACCGCCACCGTCGTGGCTTTGAGGTATTTCGTGTCCTCGCTGGCTCGCGCGCCTTCCATCAACTGCCGCGCGCGCTGCGCCCCGATGATCACCAGCCGGTAACGGGAGTCCAACTGACCGCCCTTCATCTCGATCGGCAGTTCGATAATCTCCACTTAAAACACCTCCTTATTCTTGATGAAGGTTTCTTCGATCCATGAGAAGTTCATCCGCTTCATCCGGATCCGCTCCGCCACGATGACCGCCTGCAACTCCGCCATCGCGCGCTTCACATCTTCATTGATGATCAGGTACGAGTACTCCCGATAGCTCCAAATCTCCTCACGGGCTTTGCGCAGGCGACGATTGATCTCCTCGGGCGAGTCCGACCGTCGTTCCAGCAAACGCGCCTTCAGTACGTCGAACGACGGAGGCAGGATGTAAATGAATACGCCTTCCACTTCTTTCTTCTTGAGCTGCATCGCGCCTTGGGCATCAATGTCGAGAATCAGGTCGACCCCCTGTTCGCTGTGAAGGAGCAGCTGATCCCAGGACGTTCCATAGAGATGGCCGTGCACTTCGGCCCATTCGATGAACTCCCCCCGTTCCGCCTTCTTGCGGAAACCGCCTTCGTCGAGGAAATAGTAATCGCGACCGTCCACCTCGCCCGGTCGAGGCTTGCGCGTCGTGTACGACACGGAATGTCGCAACCCCGGCAACTGATTCACGACCTCCCGGCATAGCGTGGTCTTGCCCGCCCCCGATGGAGCGGAGACCACGAACAGGAGACCCTTGCCTTGCCTGGGGCTCTCGGCTCCGGTCGTCATCCCCATTCCCCCGCGGTCTCACCGCTGATGGGCCCGTCGGACCTCCGGCACGGAACAGCCCTTCCTTTTCCGGAAGGCCCGTCTGAACGCTTATTCAACATTTTGGACCTGCTCGCGCAATTTCTCAAGGTCGCTCTTCATCGCCACGACGGCGAGGGCCACTTCGGCGTCGTTGGCTTTGGAGCCGATCGTGTTGATCTCTCGATTCATCTCCTGAAACAGGAAATCCAGGGCGCGGCCCACGGCTCCCCCGGTCTTCAACATGGTCTCGCACTGCGCCACGTGGCTTCGCAGGCGCGTGACTTCCTCGGTGTAATCGCATCGTTCGGCCTGGAGCACCACCTCTTGCGCCAACCGCGCCGGATCGACGTCAATCCCATTGGCCAGCACCCGAACCCGGTTGCGGAGACGCGTCGCATAATCTTCGACGATCAGCGGGGCTCGGCGCGCCACGTCTTCCACCCTGGATATGATCTCTCGCAAGCGATGCCCCAGATCATGGGCGATCGCCTCTCCCTCCTGGCGACGCATCACGTCCAGCGCATCGATCGCTTGCGCCAACAGAACCTCAACATGATCGGCCAGTTCGGTGCTTTCGGTTTCTCGTTCGACAAACGTCAGGACGTCGCGTGAGGTCGCCACCATCTGAACGGTGATCTCTCCGGATAATCCAAACTGCTGCTGGAGCGCTTTCAACGCGTCGTAGTACTGACGAGCGAGTTCGGTGTCGACCGCGAGGGTCCTCATCTGGCGCTCCCCGCCCGCGGCGACGACCAGATCGACGCGTCCCCGCGCCACCCTACGCTGGATCGCCTTCCGAAAACGAGCTTCGGATCCCGCGAGCGATTTGGGGACGCGTGCGGCCACCTCGCAGAAGCGATGATTGACCGACCGGATTTCGACCGCCACCATGAGATCGCCGAGCGGCGCCTCAGCCTTCCCGTATCCGGTCATGCTGGCAATCATGGGGCGCTGGGCCGAATGAGGCGGGATTATAGCGGGTCGGGGCAGGCAAGTCAACGAAGGGGCCTGGCGACGCGGGTCCGAGCGACCATGGCCTCGAAGAGGAAGTGGTAGACCTCCGCGTGTCGTTTGGCGTCCCACACGTCATCGCCCCAGATATACGCCCCGTGGTTTCTGACCAACACGCACGCGGCCTTCCCAAACTCCGGTTGATCAAGCGCGTCGAGAATCCGGCCCACCAGTTCCGGCTCGCGCGCGGTGTTATCGATCACCGGCACCGCATGGTGATCTGCGTTGGTGCAGCCTTGGATCCCCTTGAGCATTTCGAGATCCCGGATCATGATACGATCCTTGCCCTCGGCCAGGTCGCCGGCCAGCACGGCGGAAAGCGCATGGCTGTGCATGACGGAACCCGCCTTGCACCGTTTCACCACCGCGCAGAACACCGCGCTACATTCGGTCAGGCGCAGCGCCGGGGTCTTGGGGGGACGCAGCACGCGACCCTCTCGATCGACGACAAAGAGATCGCCGGGGGCGACGCGTTCCTTGTGAACGCCGGTAGGCGCCATCAGGAGCGTCTGGTCGTCCAACGCAGCACAGATCCCTCCCCCGGTCCCCGCCACCCATCCCTTGTCATAAAACAGCGGGAGAAACTCACAAATGAGCGTGCGGCGCTCGGATTCCACGGCGTCTGAATCGCGACTCACCCTCGCTTCTCCATCCGAGTCCGCGGCGCCGCACGGCGGCCGATGTCCGAAGCCGGCGGTTCGAGCACGCGTCGGGATTTCACCGGCGTCACGGCTCGTTTCTCACGAGCGTCGCAGAGCGCGTAGAGAGTGCACCGCTCGCAGCGGGGACGGCGCGCCACGCAGACGTAGCGCCCGTGCAGGAGAAGGTGGTGCGATCCCCTGGTCCAGCGCGCTCGAGGAATGACGCCCTGCAGGTCCGATTCGATCCGAACCGGATCGGCCGACCGCGTCAGGCCCAGCCGCCGGGCCACGCGCGTAACATGGGTGTCGACGACGATCGCGGGTTGACCGAAGACGTTGCCCAAGAGCACATTGGCGGTTTTTCGACCCACGCCCGGGAGGGAGACCAACTCCTCCATCGTTCGGGGAACCTGACCGCCGAATCGCTCTACCACGGCTCGTCCGCAACCGATGAGATGCTGGGCTTTCGCTCGAAAGAACCCGGTCGACTTGATCAAGTGTTCCAGCGCATGGCGGTCGGCAGACGCGAAATCCGCGGGGGTGCGGTACACCGCGAAGAGTGAAGGCGTCACCCGATTGACTCGATCGTCGGTGCACTGGGCGGAGAGGATCGTCGCCACCAGGAGTTCCCACGGCCCGGAGGCGGCCAACTCGATCTCCCGGCCGAGGAATACTCGGTCAAGCTCCGCAAGAATGCGCGCCACCCGCCGCCGGTGGGACGCTCGCGTCGTGGAATCAGCAACCGAGGAGATGAGACGAGCCACAGAGCGCCATTATAAAGAAGCCCCGGGACGAAGATCAATGCGGCGAAGACAGCGATTCGAGGGAGGCGACCGCGTCTGCAGAGGTCTCGCAGGGCGCTTCCGCCGGGATGTCCTCGCACCCGAAGCGTCGATCAAACTCCTGGAGCAAGGGCGCCAGCGAGGTCACGTCGAGCGCCGAGACCGCCATGCCGCCGTATCGAGCGAGGAGGGCCCGCGTGATGCCAGGGTCCGCGCGGTCGGTCTTGTTGAACACGAACACGGTTGGGATCGCCCGCAGGCCGAGATCGTCGACGATCTGCTCCACGGACTCGATGTGCCGCTCGACCTGGAGGTGCGACGCATCCACCACGTGGAGCAGGAGGTCGGCGTCGCGCAGCTCGTCCAGCGTCGGGCGAAACGCGCCCAACAGATCCCGAGGAAGCGCCCGGATGAATCCCACCGTATCCGTGATAAGGATCTCCCGTTCGCGAGGCGTCCGGAGGCGCCGGCTGGTCGTATCCAGGGTGGCAAACAACTGATCCGCCGTCGCCACCCGACTGTCCGTTAGGGTGTTGAGCAGCGTCGATTTCCCGGCGTTGGTATACCCCACGATCGACACGATGGGAACGCGGTTGGACGTCCGCCGCGCGCGCCGCTGCGCTCTGGCACGGCTGAGCCCCGTCAATTCGCGCTCCAAGTACGCGATCTTATCCCGCACCCGGCGTCGATCCACCTCCAACCGCGTCTCGCCGGGCCCGCGCCCGCCGATCCCGCCAGTCAAGCGGGACAGCGCGGTGCTCCGGTCCGCCAGTCGCGGCAACCGATATTTGAGCTGGGCCAGTTCGACTTGGACCGTGCCGTCGCGGCTATGCGCCCGACGGGCGAAGATATCCAGAATGAGCTGCGTCCGATCGATGACGCGCATCTCGGTGATCTCCCCGATCGCTTTCACCTGCAAGGGGGTGAGGTCTTGATCGAAGACCAGAAGGTCGGCACCATGCTGCAGCGCCTTGATCACCATCTCGCGCAGCTTCCCCTGTCCAAGCAGGTACCGGGGATGGATGGCGTGCGGCCGTTGCATCACCGTATCGAGGACCATCAGTTCGGCGGACCGCGCTAGCGCGCGCAGTTCCTCGAACGAATCCTCCTGGATGGCTCGCGGCTGCATGGAGACGCTGACCAGGATCGCCCGTTCTCGCCCATCGCGCACGTCGTACAGCCCGTCGGCCTTGGCGAGCTGAGCATCCAGGCCGGACAAGAAGGCGCGAAGGTCGCACTCGAGACGATGGAGGGGGACCGACGGATAGATCTCGTAGACGCGGCCGTCGGGGTTCGGCGGCACAAGGTGGGCCCACGAACAGCGCGCCGGCAGGCCCCCTTCCTCGATGGACAACGCCAGCATCGCGTCCAGCCGCAAGAGCGCCAGGTCCGCCAGGTCGTCCTGGGTCAGGGTGTCTTCTTTCAAGTGGGTATGAACCATGCGGAGACCGCGCAAGCGTTTTCGTCCCAGCTTCCAATTGGGGAGATCGGGCACGATGACGTCTCGTTCGGTGCCCACCATGACGGCTTCGATCGTGCCCGCACGGCTGACCAAGACACCGAGCTGACGACCGATCTCGCTGGACAGCTCGGTGAGCGCCCTCGCTAATTCAGGGCTGACGAGGAGATCGGGCGGGACGCGTCGGCGCGCGAGCCCGGCAACCCGCTTCCGCTGGGCTGGTTTGAGACCAACGAGACTACCTGAGACTGCTGGAATGAGCGCCTCCCATCACGTCACCACCTGATATTCATCATACGGAAGCATCGCCCCGAGAGCAAGCTCTCCGTTGGGCCATCGCCAGGAGCATGTCTGAGTTGAATATTGTGGTGTTGGAGCCTGTTCAGGAACCGTAGGTGGCGAAGCAATGGCCAGGTGCAAGGCCGACGGACAACGCAGCAGATGGCCCTTCATGACCAAGCTCCTAGGCGGCTGCGCCCCCTTTCGCCGCCGCGGCCACCTTGACTTCAACGATCGTCGTTCCCAGACAAATGTGGTCGCCGTCGTTCAGGACGTGTTCCCGAACCAGGTGACCATTGAGCACGGTCCCATTGGCGCTCTGCAGGTCCTTGAGAACCGGTACTCCGTCGTAGACTTCGATCGCACAGTGTTCCCGCGACACCTCGGGATCGTGTACCCTGAGGTCACACCGTCCGCGTCCGATGATCAGCCTCGGCTTTTTGACCGGATAATAACGTGGGGGTTTTCCTTGCTCGGTCACCACCAGGCGCAGCGCAATCCCCGTCAATCCCGGTCGGCTCTTTGAGCGAAGACGTTGAACGTCGGTGATCCCGGTGTCGCGGAGCGCTCCATCAGCGGGAAACACCATGGTCTTGATCGGAGCTTCCTCGCCTTGGGCGGTCGCTTCCGGTGAGAGCGTCGTCGGTGAGATCGCTTCCACGCGACCACGAGGTCGATTGACGTGCTCGCAACACGGGCACGACGCGTTGGCTCCGAGTTCATCCGGAACCTCGAAATTGGTCCGACAAGCGTCGCACGTGATCTTCATGGTTGCTCCTTCCGTTCAGACTCGATCTCCATGTGAGGGGCCCCGTCACGCGCACGGTCCACCGCGCGTCCGTCGATCGGCTTCGGAGCCGGTTCACCCGGTTGCTCGGACGGTGCGGAGGCCGTTGGTGACGGACTATTCGGTCTACCGACGATCCCTGTTCGCAAAAACAGCCGCGCGCGATAGGCCAGCCCTCCCTCCGGCTGAAGTCTCACGGCCTTCGTCAGTTCTTCGCGTGCCAAGATGCCCAGCCCGCGCTGAGCGTACAGAAATCCCAAGTCATAATGCAGCGCGGCATGATTCGGAAATTGATGCGACGCCTCCGAGAACATCTTCAATGCCCGTTCCTCGTCCTTTCGTTCGAGATAAACCGTTCCCAAGAGATGGTACGCCAGCGGAGAATTGGGCTCCCGCTCGATCGCGGCTCTCAGCACGTCTTCCACCGCGTCCAGACGCCCTTCGGCGTACAACGTCTTGGCCTGTCGCAACAGTTGCCTTGCCTCGTCGCTGGCCGGTAGGTTCTGATGAGGTTCGGCCGGCAGGGCCGGAGCGGTCAGTGAACCCGCTGCAGTTCCACCCCCTGGAAGCTCGGCCGAAACGGGCGGAGGTTCGACCGCGTGTACCGAAGGCAGTGGGATAGCCGGCGCCTCCGACGTCGAGACCGCGAGCGGTGCTGGCCTCGGGATGTCCTCCTCGACGTTGGTTGACCGATCGGAAACCGGCGGCGACGGCGCACGACTCGCGGCGGCGGTCGGTGCGGCTGGAACCAACCGATAGAGCCCCACCTCTTCGAGCCCTTCTTCAATGAGCCGCCCCAGCCGGCTCACCTCAGGGGGTTGGGTCCGCATCCAACTCAGAGCGACTGGGGTCGAGACGACCGTGAGACTTCCGAGCAAGAAGAGCATCGTGGCGGCAAGTGCCGCCGTTCGAAATCCGTGGCGCGGCGTAGGGGCTGCGGGACGCGGGGGCGTCTTTGCGGTGACCGGATGCGTCGGTACCGAACGACGCGCCGGCGATGCCGTGGGCCGGAGCCCTTTCGTGTCAACGCGGACGGTCTCGTGGTGCGCCGACTGGAACCGTTCGGCATCGGCTCGCATCTCGTCAGCGAAGACCGTCCCGAGATACTGCGCGAGGTGGAGACTGCTGAATCCCTGGCCTCGGTCCGTCATGACCCGTTCGAGCGCCGCCTGAAAATCCGACGCAGTGGGATAACGCTGCTCGGGTTCTCGGGCCAAGGCTTTCAAGACCACCGCTTCGAGGGCCTCCGGGATCGTCGCATCGAACCGCCTGGGCGGTTCGATGCGCGCCGTCCGAACCTGCTCCAACGTGCTCAGATCGCTGTCGCCCTTGAACAACCGCCGAGCGGTCAAGAGCTCGTAGAGGACGATGCCCAACGAGAACACGTCGGAACGGCGGTCGATCGGTCGCCCACAGGCCTGTTCCGGAGACATATAGGCGAGCTTCCCCTTGAGGATCCCGGTCCGGGTTTCCTGCCCCGACCCAGCCGCCTTGGCGATGCCGAAATCGACGAGCTTGACCTCGCCCTCGTACGACACCAAGATATTCTGCGGGCTCACATCGCGGTGTACGATGTTGAGGTCCTGCCCGTTCAAGTCCTTTTTCCGATGGGCGTAGTCCAGGCCGGACGCCATCTGACTTACGATCAGCAACGCGTGATCCACCGGAAGCCGCTCACCTTGCGCGCGGATTTTCCCGACGAGCGACCGCACGTCCTTCCCCATCACGTATTCCATGGCGATGTATAATGCACCGTCGACGTGTCCCAGATCGAATATCTGAACGATGTGCTGGTGGGTCAGCAGGGCCGCGAGTTTGGCCTCGTTCACGAACATCGACACGAATTCGGGATCTTGCGTCAGATGGGGAAGAATTTTCTTGATCGCGAGAATTTTCTCGAAGCCCTTGAGCCCCGACTGCTTGGCCAAAAAGAGCTCGGCCATACCCCCTCGCCCGAGTTGATGAACGAGGAAGTATTTTCCAAAATGCGCTGGAAGATCCATAGGATGCGTCCCCGTGAAAGGTAGCATCCGCTCGGAGGGGTGTCAAAACCGGTGGAAAATCAGCCGCGGTCAGCCGTTGAGTCGGGGAAAGCAGCGGCGAGCGTTGTCCGATGTCCGACGAGCCACGACCTCGACCGACACGCCGCGGAGTTCCGCAATCTTGGCGGCAACGAGCGCCACGTGGGCCGGTTCGTTTCGTGTGCCGCGGTGGGGCACGGGTGATAAATACGGACAGTCGGTTTCAATCAGCAGGTGGTCCAAATCGATCTTGCGGGCCACGTCTTGGAGACCAAGAGATTTCGGAAAGGTCACGATGCCGGAGAACGAAACGAAGAAGCCCCTCGCGATGGCCTTCTCCGCTTGGACGAGATCACCGGTAAAACAGTGGAAAACCCCTCCCCTATGCGATTGGCGATCGAGGATCTCAAACGTATCATACCATGCATCGCGCGTATGAATGACGAGGGGAAGGCCGTGGCGCTCGGCAAGTCCGATCTGTTCGTGAAAGCGCGTTTGCTGGATCGCCTTGGGCGAATGCAGATAATAGTAGTCGAGGCCGATCTCGCCGTACGCCACCACTCGTGGAGCGCGCGCGAGCCGGTCCAGCGCGTCGTACACCGGGGCATCCAGCGTGATCGCCTCGTGCGGATGGACGCCCACCGCGGCGTAGACTCCCTCGAAACGTTGGGCGACTTCAACGGCGAGACGGCTGGTCGTCGCGTCGGTACCCACCGCCATGCAGACATCGACGCCGATCGCCCGAGCCCGATCGATCACGCTTTCGCGATCAAGGTCGTACTCAGAGCCGTGGATATGTGTGTGGGTATCGATCAACACGATCGGAGGGAATTACGGAGTTAAAGGCATTTCGCTCCCCGGCCCTGGAAACCGGGGCCTACGTGGCGCTCGGCAAGCTCGGAACCTGCACCGCACCAAGGGTGCGGAATCTAAACCTCAATTTCCTTACAGGTGGCGAAGTAGACGTAGTGGTGGAGCTGAGGGGGATCGAACCCCTGACCTTCAGACTGCCAGTCTGACGCGCTCCCAACTGCGCTACAGCCCCGTGTGTCGGCGCGGAGCATAGCGAGTCGGATACGGTGTTGTCAAGGGACTGTGCGGGACGCCCGTCTTCTCCCTGACGAAGGAACCCGTTCAGCGGGGATGATCGCCGGAGAGGGGCTCCAGTCGGTCACCGATCTGAATCGGTTCACTGCTTTGTGTAATCAACACCGCCGATGAGGCCGGCTCCACCCTCAGCACTTTGGCTTCGCCGATCTTCCTGGGCGGTCCGCCTCGCCGACCGCTTTTTCCTTCACGGATGATCGACAAGAGACGTCCGGGCTCCACAGCGTCGTTCCGGCCCAGATCCGTGTACACGGTCTGGAATGCCCCGGTGAGGACCATCTCGTCAGGCACCGCCACCACATATCCGTGATCCGGGTCGGGCGATCGGTCGGACGAATCGGCCTCTGCCGCCGCTTCAAACGGAACGACGAGGTCGCCAGCTTCCGCAAAATCGGATGAACGGACGATTCGTCCACTCCAGAATCTGCCGAACGATTCTTCGAGCCGGATCGTGCCGACGACTTTGGTCAACCGCCCTAAGTTGTGGTGCGTCTTGGGATGTCTGACCCACTGGGCAGACCGAACGAGCGCAAACGTTTGACCAGGTTTCGGATCGATGGACGAGGCGATCCGCAACGAGACCGCGTCGCCCTCGGATAGAAGCACTTTCTGCTCGGGACTGCCGATGACTTTTCCAACGGGATTCAGATCGCGCCGAATCGCATCCGCCAGCCCGGGAGGCGCGGGAACATCGACCGTGGACGAGGCCGGCGGTTTCTGCTCCTGGCTTTGAAGTTCTGCATCGTCTGATACCGCCGCGCTCTGGGGGCTTTGGTCGCCCGGCTGGTTCTCTTCAGACACCGCCGCGTCCGAAGGAACCGTCTCCGGAGAAACAGTCTCCTGCTGCGGAGAGTCCGTCACGAGCGTCGTCTCCGGCGGGGCGGCCTCTCCCTCGGCTCCGAGGACTTCTGCCATTCCGAGGTGACATGCGATTCCTACTGCACACAGGGTGGTCACAACGTGTTTGATCTTCATCGGTTTGGTTTCCTCATCAGGGTGGCGACATGTCAAACATAGCAAACCACCATACCGCGTCAAGGACACCCGCGATCGGAAGGCCGTGAGAAAAGTCCTTGGAGTGAACACGGAGAGGAAAAAGACTTGGTGCCGAAGGGGGGATTTGAACCCCCACGGGCGTGAGCCCACTAGACCCTGAACCTAGCGTGTCTGCCAGTTCCACCACTTCGGCCCGACGCGCATCGTAACAGAGGGTCTCCGATGGTGTCAATTTGTTTGTGGGTTTTGGACAACGGGCGCCGCAAGGCACGGCGTCAGGGTGTGATCCCTACCCTTTTGAAGGGCGACCGCCCTTATTGAACGACGTTCAGCGTACCGGGGGGCTGAAACTCGAGGCTTTCTACGATCCCCAAATGTTCCTTCACGATCTCCGTGAAGACCTTAATCTGCTGATCCCGATCGGAAACGGCCAGGGCGTCGGTCGGTTGCTCCTTGGCCAGCCACGGCCCCTTCTCATTCCAGGTCAATTCCGCGTACCCTTTACCCTTGAGCCCTTCCCGCATGGTTTGCCACTCTCCATCGACAAGGACCTGAAACCGGGTCCGCAGAAACGTCGCCGATGCGAAGGATACGCCATACCAACACTTATGCTCTTTAAACTTAAAATGCCACCCGCGGAAGTGCTTCCAATCCTGGCTTCGCAAGATCGAAATCTTAAAATCGATCGCCAAATTGGTGAAGATCAGACTGAGGAGGCGACCAAGATTGACGGAAAGCCGCTCGTATCGCTTGATCAACTCGAGATCGTCACTGGTAAAAACAGAAAACGGCTCCATCAGCGCTCCCTCAGGGTCTCATTAACGGGCTGACTGTACCACAGACGATTCGGGCAAACAAGCGACGGAACGCGGGGTCCAGTTCGCGGGAGGTCGATGCACGTCGCAGCGGAGCAACTACTGCGGGACGCACGCCGCCGGACAGCGTCCTAACACTGTGACGCGGTGATCGTGACCGTCCACGTGGCCGACGCCACGCCGATCGTGGCTTCGACCGTTCCCGTCGCCGTCACATCTTCCGTCGCATTGCAGGCAGGCACACTCCACCGCGTGTAGATATCGGTCGGCGAAAGCCCCCGGTCATCCGTGGTGGTTTCGAAAAACGTGACATCAGTGGGTGTCAGGGCGTTTCCGCTGCGATCCATGAGCCTCAGGATTGCCCCGCCGCCGAAAAACCGAACCTTCACCCCTGGTACGGGATTCCCTTTCGCGTCGGCGACCTGAAACTCGAGCGGAGCCGCCGTCCCATCGGTTCCGCCGCCGCTATTCGTGTAGGTGACGGTGAGATTCCCGGGAGCCGTAACCGTCGTCCCGTCTGCCGCCGTGTCGTCACCGCAGCCGGTCAGGGGCACCATCGTGAGCAAAAGGTACATGGCCACACGCCGCATCGTCCCCATCGTCTTCACTCCTGACCTCCTTTTGCTCAACCTACAGATCACGCCGTTCCCTGAGTCAACGAGACAACGCGCCGGCGCGGCGTCGATCAGTAAGTATACCGTCCCGCCCTTCTTTGGCAACGGCTGCGCGCTTCCATGTCGCGACGATTCGCTCCGAGGCCACTGGCTCGACTTTCACCCGCCCAAGCCCCTGCGGGAGGACAAAGTGGATACGACCCTGCCTCACCTTTTTATCGAGGGACATGCTCCGGATCGCTTGCGCCGGCCGAATGGGCGGCAACGCGCAGGGGAGGCCGAGCCGTTCTAACAATCCGCGCTGACGGCGTACCAGTTGCCCATCACACATGCCGAGGTCCTGAGCCAGTCGTGCCGCGAAGTCCATGCCGATGGCCACCGCCTCTCCATGCCGGTATGTGGCGTACCCGGTGCACGTCTCCACGACGTGTCCCACCGTATGTCCATAGTTGAGAATTTTCCTCAATCCAGTCTCGCGTTCGTCCTGTTTGACGATGTCCGCTTTGATGACGACCGACCGCCTCACGACCTCGGTCAAAATGTCCGGGACCCGACCGAGGATGGCGTCGGCGTGGTCCTCGACAAACGCAAAAAACGACGCATCCGCGATTACTCCGTATTTGACGACCTCAGCCAGGCCGGCAACCAACTCTCGTCGCGGCAAGGTGGACAAGGCCGAAACATCAGAGCTCACCAGAATAGGGTGATGAAACGCTCCAATAAGATTCTTGCCCAGGGGATGATCGACCCCGGTCTTCCCCCCGATACTCGAATCGACTTGCGCCACCACCGTCGTCGGCACCTGCACATACGCGACCCCGCGCAGATAGGTCGCCGCGACGAATCCCGCCAGGTCGCCGATCACCCCACCCCCAAGAGCCAGAATCGTGTCCCCGCGCTCGAATCGCCGCGCGACCAGGACATCATAGACACGGCTCGCAGAGCGCAAGGTCTTATAGCGTTCGCCATCCGGAATCGTCACGAGAAATGGTTGGAAACCGCCGGCCCGCAAACTGCGCATGACGGATCCGGCATAGAGCGCGCCGACCCGTGGGTTGGTGATCACTCCTACTCTACCGCTGCGTCCCAACGCGGCGAGCCGTTCCCCCAGCCGCGAAAGCGTCTCCCAGCCAATTTCGACGTCATATTTATTCTGACCCGCCGTCACAGACACGCCCGTCGATACGGGGTTGAGGCGGCGAAGGATACCCGCCACGACTTCGTCCGCAGTCCGATCGGACGTTTCGACGTGAAGGAGCGCTTCACCATAGTAGGCTTCCCGCTCGCGAAGCAGTTTCTCAATGGCCCGGGACCTATCCCCTCGTCCAAGCAGCGGGCGATCCGTGGCACGATCGAGGCGAGCCGCCGCAATATCAGGCCGCGCCTTGAGCCAAATCGTGAGTCCCGCGCGTTGCAATCGAGCTCGATTGACGGGGTCCAGAACCGCCCCGCCGCCGGTCGAGATCACCTGCCGAGTGCCCCTGACGGTACGAGAGATCACGTGGCGCTCCAGGGCGCGAAACTTCGGTTCTCCCCCGGTGCGGAAAATCTCGGCGATCGACCGACGGGCCGCTCGCTCGATCAAACCATCGGTATCGACGAACCGCAGACCGAGTTCTTCCGCCAGGCGGCGGCCAATCGTGGTCTTGCCCGCGCCCATTGACCCGACGAGGATGAAATTATTTCCGGATCCGGCCACCCAGGGAACTCCTAGAGTTTCTTCACGATAGATGGCGTAATAAAAATGAGCAACTCACGGTTCTGATCGCTGGTGCTCTGCCGTTTGAAGAGCCATCCCAGGCCCGGTATTTTGGCCAACCAAGGAACGCCTGTTTCCGCATCGGATTTGGTGGTTTCGAAAATTCCTCCGATGACCGTGGTCTCACCGTCCTGGACCATGACCTCGGTGGCCGCCTCTCGCTTGCTGATGCTGGGGGCTCCGAGACGAGACCTAAAATCTCCGATCGCATTTTTGGTCGCCTTGATCTTCATGATGACGCTGCCGTTGGGCGTGATATGCGGCGTGACGGTCAGGTTCAGCGTGGCGTCGACGAACTGCGTCTGGGTGCCTTTATCAGACGTCGTCTCGAACGGAACGGAGTCTCCTTGTTGGATCACCGCCTCTCGGTTGTCCAAGGTCACGATCCTGGGGCTGGAGATGATCTTGGTCTCACCGGACGCCTCACCCGCCGACAGTCGAACATCGAGGTTGAATGGGTTGCTTCCCGTGAGGTGCCCCAGCGTAAATCCCACGTTGCCGACCGGACCGGCGCCGCCGCTTGCAGGAAGATTGATGGCGAAGTTCGGGATTTGACCCGCAAACACGTCGGAGGACGAGGGCCCGGCATTCAACGCGAGCTGGTTCCCCCCGAACGTATCCTTCGCAGAGAGTCCCCACTGGACCCCCAGATCGCGAGCGAAATTCGTGTTGGCCTGTACGATCCGAGTCTCGATGAGAACTTGCGGAGTCGGAAGGTCGAGCAATTTGATCAGCTGCTGAATATCGACGATGTTCTGCGGCACATCCTTTGCGATCAAACTGTTCGTCGCCTCATTGACGGTCAGCTCACCGCGCGAACTCAAGTTCTTCTTCAGCGTCGTCGACAGATCGACGGCTTTCGCGTAATTGATCGGGATGATCAGGGTCTTGAGATCTTCAGCCTTGACCTGGGCTTCCTTGGCCTTCGCCGCCTCGTCCTGCATTTTCGCGATATTCGAGTTGGTATCGATCCGGATGATGTTCCCCTCGCGGACCTGCCCCAGACCTTTGGATTTGAGAATGATGTCGAGGGATTGATCCCACGGAACGTTAAACAATTTTAACGTCACTTTACCCTTGACCTCTTCCCCGACGACCATATTGAGGCCGCTGACATCGGCGATGAGACGCAGGACGTTGCTCACTTCCGCATCTTGAAAATCGAGCGAGATTTTTTGACCCGAATAGCCGCTGGTGCCCAGCGTCTTCGCCCCGGAGGCATCGGCAGCGGACAATACCGCGGCCGGCACTTCGACCGCCGGTTGGGGCACCGGAGCCGGTACGGCCTCTTGCTCTGTTTCGTCGGCCGGAGGATTGACCGGTGCGGGTGACGCCTCAACCGCGGGCACTGGAGGTTCCACCGGCTTAGACGCTGGAGCAGGCGCAACCGCGGGCGCCGGAGGTTCGGTCGTCTTAGGAGCTGACGCGACAGGCGCTCGGCCCTTGGGGCGCGTCAGTCGGACCATGAGGGAATTACCTTGCACTTCGACACTGTGTTCCACCGTCCGTTTGAGGTCCAGGACCACGCGGACCTTCGTCGGATCCTGGTGCTGACCGATCCGGGCCTGGCTCACGAGCGTGTTGGTATCAGCCTTGATGACACCGGATTTCACCGCGCTGCGCGCATCGGGCAGGTCCACGACCAACCGATTGTTGCCAACCGCGAAGACCCTCGGTTGGACGATCGGACCATCGGCTTCGATTCGCACATCCACAAACGCTCGTTGCGGGACGATTTGAACCGAGGTAATCCGTGGTTGAGGCGGGGTGGGCGCTGGTGGACTCTGGACCGGCTGGACTGGCGGCGTCGGCTCGGCGACCGTGACTTCCTCGGCTGCCGGCGGTTGAGCCGTTGTTTCGACGGGCCGTTGTTTCGCGAAATCGATCGTCAGGGCTACGCCGTCTTCTTCGCTATGGATCAAGTAGTCGGCCGCGCGGGACAGCATGAAGCTGAGTCGTGACGTTCCTCGCTCATCGCCGGTTTGCTCAGGAACAATCTCTTTGACCGGATCGAGCCCCACATCGCGCGGAGCGGCCAGCACGCCCAGGTCGGTTTCGGACAGATCGATGATAAGCTGGAGCGGTTCTTCGAGTTTGAACGCCGTGTAATTGAACGGGCCGCTTCCCTTCAGCACAATCCGCGTGACATCGGGTAAATCGCTGACGACCACGTCGGTGATCGTGGTCGTGGCTTCCACGGTCGGCGACTTGATTTGGGCCGATTGCGACGCGCAGCCGACCAACACGACGGCGCCCAGGATTCTCAGGAACACCTTCGGCTTCATTCCAGGCCCTCCTCGCGGGTCCGCAGGTCCAGGACGATTTCCCGCGTCCTGGTCTCCCCGAAGAAATCAACGTACCGTTCCAACACGGTGAGGTCTTTCGCCGTGATCCGCTTCACGACACCGTGGTTCGGTCCCACGCGCGTCCCCACTCTCACTGCATACCCTTTTCCGTCAGGCATCTCGATCATCCCATAGGTTCCCAGACTTCCCCACACTACCGCTACGAACTTCAGATCCGACACTTCGCGACGCTGTAGTGGCGGGAGAAATTCTACATTCTTCTTTCCACCCGTCACGATAAGCGATCGAAACGGGTCTCGACGGCCCGCTGGGTTATACGTATAGGTCTCGGGCTCAGGAACCATTGGCGGCTGAGTCGCGGTCGCGACCGATACCGCCGGCGCCACGGGTGCTGCCTGAGTCGCGGGACTGGCGGGAGCCGGCGCGGCGGGCGGCGGGGCGGGAGATTCTCCGCACGCAACCGCGAGCAAGACGGTCCCGACGGCGACAAGGCAACTAGCCATACCGGCTGGGACTCGATTGAGACGGCGACGCTCGCTACGCACCCGCGCCTCCCTTGGCGCCCTTGTCTTCCGGTTTTGCCGGCGCCGCGCCGCCTGAAGGCGACGGTGGGCCGCCTTCCGCCGTCGCAAACGCAGTGGCTCGAAAGATCGTCTGGATCATCAATCGGCTCTTCTCGAGTTTGGCGCTCGACATTTTAAGTCCCGAAACGTTGACGATTCGTGGGAGCTTCCCGATTCGCTCGAAGAACGCGGCCACGGCGTGATAGCCGCCCGCGACTTCCACCTCCACGGGAATCTCGGTATACAACCCGGAGGGCGCCGGACGCCGGTCGGTGGGCTTCCAGAGCTTGAAGTCCAGTCCGGTCTTGGTACCCAAATCCGACACCTGCTTGAGGAGGCTCGCCACCTCCGATTCCGGGGGAAGCTGTTCCTTCAACACCGCTAACTGCCGAGCCAGTTCGGTATTCTCGCGCTTCAATTCATCGAAACGGCGCGCCTTGGCTTGATTCACGGCGATCTGATTGTTGATCTCGGCGACTTTCTGTTCAAGCGCCGCGATCTCCACGTTCTTGGGAATGTAGACAAACCACACGAACGCGCCCAAGGCGGCGATCACCAAGATCGCGACCATCAACGCTTTCTGATAGCCCGGCAGAGCCTTGATCGAATCGAGATTGAGATCGAGCGCCATCGTCTCAGAGCACCATTGTGCACTTCAGTTTAAAACTGTATACAGGAATTCCCGATTCAGACGTCTGTCGAGACTCGATCAATTGGATCTCGGACATGTATCGCGAGGCTTTCAGGTTATTGATGAAGTCCACGATCTCGGCGTTGGTCACCGCTTTTCCTTCAAGATCGATCTTGCCCCCCTGTTCGCTCAGCGAAATCAGCCAGACACGTTCGGGGAGACTGCGACTGATCTCTTCTAACAGGTGAACGGGACCGCTTTGACTCTTCCTCAACTGTTCAATGATACCGATCTTTTCCTCAAAGTCTTTTTTGTTCTTTTCGTAATTCTCCACTTCCTTGACTTTGGCTTTGAGGGCCGTCAAGTCCCTATCGAGCGTGACCGTTTGCGTGGTCAGGGCCTGAACGCGATCCGACAAGTACCACCACACATACCCCATGCCCACCACCAACAGGAGAAACAATCCGACCATCCCCACCGTCTGATAGGGAATCCCCGCGGGCTTGTGCGCGCGTTTGGGACGTCCCCCGCCAAGGAGATTGATCTTGATCATCGATCGTCCGGCCTTCGGAGGGCGAGACCAACCACCACGGCAGCCTGAGGACCGACCGCTTTCAGCAAGTCGGGATCGACGAGCTTGCTATTGACTTGGATCTTTCGAAACGGATCAAGCACGTCGACGGGCACTCCCAATCGTTCGTTCATGAACGGCACTAAACCAGGAACCTTCGCTGTCCCGCCGCCCAGCAGCACGCGGTCGATGGTTTCCTGCGTGGAGGTCGAACGGAAATAATCAAACGAGCGGCCAATTTCCGCCACCAGTTCCCCGTTCATCGTTGCGATGATTCCGTCAAGAGCCTCGGAACTCACCCCTTCGACGCGCTCCCCCCGCTTCGCTTGCTCCGCGGCTTCGTAACTCACGTTCAGATCGCGCTGGATCATTTCGGTATAGCGATTGCCACCGGTCGAGATATCACGGGTAAAGGAGAAATTCCCTCCCTTGATGATGTGGATGTTCATCACGCTGGCCCCGATGTTCACCAGCGCGACGACTTCGGAGGGCGACACGTCGTACCCGGCCCCGTACAGATTCTCCAGGGTAAAGGCGTCGACGTCCACCACCACCGGATTGAGTCCGGCCTCCATCACCAATGACGTGTATTCCGCCAACCGATCTTTTTTCACGGCAACCAGGACGACGGTCATCGTCTCTTTCCCATCGCCGGCGGCGTCACCGGGCGGCAAGATGTGGAAATCGAGGTTGACGTCGTTGACATCGAACGGGATATATTGTTCCGCCTCCCACTTGATCGACTCTTCCAATTCGTCTTCGGTCATTGGAGGAAGACTGATCTTCTTGACGATCACGGAATGACCCGAGACGGAGATGACGACGTCCTTCACCTTCACGGCTTGCTCGCGTAACAGGTCCTTGACCGCATCCACCACCCGTCCGGCATCCATGACGGCCCCGTCCACGATCAATTCCGGGTCGATGGTTTTGATCCCGAACTTCTCCAACACGTAGCCCCTCTTGGAAGGGTTCAACTGCAACACTTTAATCGCGCTGGAGCCGATGTCAAGTCCGATGACGGGATGCGTTCGTTGAAATAACATGTCGAGGTCCCCCGCTTACCGCCGGTCGTTCCGTCGCTTGATCAATCGTTCGATCTCACGGCGGTTCTTTTCAGTATACAGCCGCCAGTTGCGCCAGTCTCGACCCACGTCGGTGATCAACCCTTCGCGTTCCCACCGAAACAGCGTGGCCTTCGAGATATCGAAGGTCTCGCAGATTTCTTTCGCCTTGTAGGAACGCTGCCGCGACTGGCCCATGCTCTCGATTGCACCCCGATTCGGAATGTCCTGTCGAAACGGTAGTAAGTATACTTAGTATGGTCAGTCTGTCAAGAAAAATTCGGGAGGGGGCGCGGGGGGAGGAATTCGAGAAGAGCGGTTCAGAAAATCGGCCGAACCGTGGCTAGTCCGGTATCGGTTTTACGAGCCCATCGGCGCGGGCAATTCCGTTCCGTGCATCCGGGCGAACACGGCCCAGTCGAAGGGCTTGGACCCCACCGTGTGGAGAGGAATGGCATTGATCGCCCCCTCCCCGGAGGACGCCGTCATACATCCCACGATCGTCGCGGGCTCTTCCACCAAACGGCGCACCGCTTCGTAGGCGAACACCTGGGCGAGGGCCTTGTCCTCGGGAACCGGCGGCGCGCCTCGGAGCGTATGGCCGAGAATCGTCGCCTTCGTTGCGACGCTCAGCGGATACCGATCCGGCCCAGCTTGGAGGTGGGGCCATTCCGCAATCTCGCGCGCCACATACTCGACCACGCCGTGCACGCCGCCTTTGGCGTGATGGCGGTGAGGCGTCCGTTCCGCCACCACGAAGAGATGACTTTTGTTCGGCACTCCGAGCGTTCGCTTGAGGGTGCCGAGGATCACCTCGTCGATGTACGCGTCGGGGTCCGGGTGTTCGTTGACCAAGATCCCTTCCGCCCGGGCCTGATACGCGCACGCCAACGCGAGATGACCGGACCCCGCGCCCATCACCTCGACGAAGAACACGCTGCCCATCGCCGCGCTGGTGGCTTTCAACGACTCCAGCGATTGATTGGCGAGCGCCACCGCCGAGTGGAATCCGAGCGAGGTCGTGCCCGCCACGTTGTTGTCGATCGTCCCCGGAATGCCCACGACCTGTACGCCGAATCCCTCGAACGCCGCGCGAGCGCCGCGGAGACTCCCATCCCCCCCGATGACCACCAACGCCCCGTCTTTCAGGTACGGGTCGGCGTGCTCCATCGCGGCACGCTGGACACGCTCATCCTTGAAATCCTCGAAGCGACTACTCCCGATGGGACTACTGGCGTGATTGGCCATTCCGCGCGTGGCCTGCTCGGTCACGCGTTCGATCCAGTTGTTGGCCAACCCCAGAAACCCGTGACGAACGAAGTACACGGCGAGTCCCAACCGATCGCCGGTCACCCGGAGTTCCTTCAGTGCGGCGCCGGCTCCGGCGAAATCGCCGCCCGACACCAAGGCCACCACCTGACGGATCCGCCGGGGGACGAGCGTCACCCGGTCGCGGCGTTCGCGTTCGACCGTCACCCACACCTCACGTGCGGCGCGCTCTCGGGCGGACAACCCCACGGCCGTGGAATAGCCGGACAGTTGGTCCTGCTCGTACGCCAACAGCACCACGTTGTCTTGTCCTTCCTTGTACTCGCCGAACTCGGAGAACGCTTCGCGGAAGGGGCGCGGGTCGAGGTGGACGACCAAGGCGCGGAGTGTGGAACTGTGCGTGTAGAGGCACGCCACCCCGCCGCGATTCGACCGCGCCAGCCGGTGCATGCCGTCGACCACGTCGAGGTACAGGTCGAAAAACGAGTGACCGCCGGGATAGCTGTACAAGGGATGCTTCAGCAAGCGTTTCGCGGTGTTCGCATCGACGCCGAACGCGCGCGCGGCTTCCTCGGCTTCGACGGTCTTCTCGATCCCTGTCGCCCACCCGAAGTCCTGCGATTCCATCGCCGCATCAACGACCGGAGCCGGAAGGTTGGCTTCCGGCAACAGCGCCGACGCCACGCGTTCGAATAAGTGGGCGGTGTTCGGACTGCGACTGACGTAGTGCGCGAACGTCCCGGGATCGAGATAATTGGGGAGGCGCAAAAAGTCCAGTTGACGGCCCACCACACCGACCATTCGGGCGAGCGCGGCGCCGAGAGCCTCGGCCTTGGGGACGCCCCGCTCGGGGTCGAGACTATTCGCCAAGCGCCGACCGACGCGGTGGGTCCCGCTCTCCACCCGCGACACCCCGTGCCGCAAGGCAAAGAGAAGGGTGCGCCCCGTGAGATCGCGCGGCAACAGCCAGAACCGCTCGTCGCCGAGGTCGAGCACGATCCGATCTTCGGCCAACTGCGGCGTGAGGTGCGGCCTGGGCACGATCGCCACCGGACGTCGGCGCGCCGGTTTGACGGTGTGGCCGATCGACGCGCGCAAGAGCGGCGCGAGCCCGCCCTCGGCCAGAACCCGGTTCCACGCGGCGAAGAAGACCAGTGCGTCCCCGTCGCACCCCTCCGTCAAGAGGGTTCGCCGCTCCGCGTCATAGGTTTCGGCATCGGGACAACCGGCCTGGATCCGCTCGACGAAGGCACGGACGCGTGCCACGGCTGCTCGCGCTCGCCCTACGCGGTCGGATGATGGGGCCGGCACCGGAGGACGATCCACCTTGTCGATCGTCGGTTCCCGACGCGCCAGCGTTTCGCCGTACGCCACCAATCCTTCGATCGTGGCGAACGCCAGATTCTCAGCGCCGCGTTCCATGTCGTCCTCAGAGCGTCTGGACCAAGGCGACGATCGTGTGCAGTCCCGAGGTCCCCGAGGGATAGGCCCGCGAGGCCGTCGCCACCTGCCGCACGCCGTCGCGGCCCCGGGCGCGCACCATCAAGGTATAGGCGCCGAGTGCGGACACCTCCCATTCGACGGTCCAGGGCACCCACGCGTCGGGCGGGGCAGGCGCCAGGGTCGCGTCTCGCCACGTCTGTCCGCCATCCGCGCTGAGCTCCACGCGTTCGATACCGTGCGAGCCTCCGAACGCAAGGCCCCTTACCGTCTGCCGGCGCCCTCGTAGCAGCTGATAATGACCCGGGCGATCGATCCGCGAGGTCACGGGGATCACGCCATCGTCGGTCCATCCCCGTTCTTGCCAGTATCCCTTGTGATCGTACTCCACCACCTCGATTTCGGTCAGCCACTTGACGTTCTTAATGCCGAAGATGCCTGGGACGATGGCGCGCAACGGATACCCGTGGTCCCGCGGCAACGCCACCCCGTTCATCGAGTGCGCCAGCAGCACGTCGCCCCGCCTTGCGCGCTCGAGCGTGATGCTGTCGTGGTAGCCGTCGGCGCCCCGCAGGACGACATCGCGCGCCGTCTCCGACGGGCCGACTTGTTCCAACAGTCTGGACAGCGGAAACCCGCCCCACGTCGCGTTGCTCATCAGACCCCCGCCGGGTTCGTTATCGACGCACTGCAGCGTCACCATCCGCTCGTTCACGCGCTGTTCGAGCACGTCGGCATACCGAAGACGAATCGGGCGCTCGACGGCGCCATCGATCGGCAG
>JACXTT010001428.1_pt1 | contig 39620 bp, 37 predicted proteins | sample 9270951 | NCBI WGS metagenome assembly JACXTT01 (sample SAMN15532306, study PRJNA645909) | rock metagenome | isolation source: weathered quartz diorite | place: Puerto Rico | collected 2017-06-21
TCGCTCAGCGCCAACAGCCTTCGCAAGCCGACGAAAAAGATCCCCGCGACGAGCGTCATCTGCACGCCGGAAATGGTGATGATATGAAAGATTCCGGCCTCGCGGATGACTTCTTTCGCGTCCTCCGACAAGAGGTCGCGCTTGCCCGTGACCATGGCCGCCGCGATTGCCCCGGCATCGCCGCCAACGATTTTATCGATGCGCCGGGCGAGCGCGTTGCGGCCGCGGTCGATCGCCATCATTGCCGCCATCGTGAGTCCTGGTGAGGCGGGCGGCGGCAAAACCTCGACCCGGCCCAGCACCGAGCCGACGGCGCCAAGCCGCGCAAACCAGGCATCGCGCGCGAAATCATAGCCGCCGGGAAGGCTCGCGCGGGCGGGCGGCAGGAGCCGCGCCTTGAACCGCACGAAAGTGCCGGCCTCGAAGGGCGGTGCCCTGCGCAAAGACAGCCGGACCCTGTAGGGCGTCTGTTCTTGCGCGAGTCCCTCGGCGGAATTCACGCGCAGGACAAAGCGCGCGCCGGTGCGTCGAAAGTCCATCTCCTCGATAAAACCTTCGAGCGTGGCGAACTTTACCCGGTCGATGGCTGGCGCCGCGACCCGCGCCGTCCGCAGCGACGCGGAGAGCTCGCCGGCAAAGAGCGCGCAAAGCCCGCAGAGAAGATAAAAGGCAGGGCGGCGATCGCGTGCGAAATAGGCCGCGGCGGCAAAGGAAATGGCCGCTGGCGCGATGAGCCATAGCGAAGGCTCACGGTCGGCGTAGAGGTAAAGGACGACGCCGGCGCCGGCCGCGACCGGGAGCCACAGAAACGGGCGCCGCAGCGCGGCCTCTGTCTGAAAAGCCCGCCGGAAAAGGTCCAATTGCGGTGTAAGCTTGACAACGAACTGCTGCGCTTTGCCCAAGCGCGCTGCGGCGATTGCAGTTTCCGACATTCCCGGCATGGAAAGAATGATAATACTATTTTTTCATTTATGGAATTGTGACACTTATTATTCGTCAAATAGGGCGGCTCGCTGGGTACCAAACCAAATTGAACTCTGGCCGGATGATCCAAAATCAGTTCGACCGCTATGTGTGAAAGTCTGGATTTGACCCCATCGGACAATGTCAGATTTCACCATTCATCTCACGGCGGACAGTATCGGCGAGGCGGACTCGGTGTTGTCAAGGATGCGAAGCACCGGCTGTGCCGGCGCGAGCAAAGCTCGCGTCCTTGACAACATCGATCCGCTCGCCAAACTCGCCGCCAAGAGATGAATGGCCAGATGCGATTTATCGGCCGGTACCTGTCAAATCAAATCCAGACTTGTACAGTTATATGGACCAAAAGGCATAGCCGAATTTACGGCAGGGAACACTACGAAGGCGTATGGGAAAGCCGCCAACGCCGGTTCAATTAGCACCGGCGCTGGAAAACCCCGCCGCCAGCAGGACCAACCCTAGCCCCAATACAGCAATAGCGGCGGCCGTCTCAAACAGCCGTCCGGCTAGCAGCGCCCGCCTGGAACCGGGTTTTGAAAATTTGACGGCGGCGTTCTTGGCGAACACGGCGGTGCTGGCGAGCGCCGAGGTGGTGGCCGCGGTGCCCAGCGACATCGCGGCGACCGCAAAGACCCCCGCCGCAAATACGCCCTGCGCCAAGGCAAAGACAAGAACCAAAATCGCCCCCGAGCAGGGCCGCAACCCCGCCGCGGTCACTGTCAGAAGGGCGGTCTTCCACGAAAATCCGGGCCCAAGCTTTTTTGGATCCGGCGCGTGAAAATGCGTGCATTCCGGGCCGTGCTCATGATGTTTGGCGCAGGCATGGTCAGAAACAACCATGCTTGGCCCATCCGCCCCGGCCGCCGCCATCGCTGGCGCAAGCCGCCAAGCGGAAAGCAGCGCCGCGCTCTTCACATAAACAAGCGCCGCGCCGAGAATGACGATGCCCGCATAGCTCGCAAGCTCGACCGCATTGGCGGCCATCGTCATGTGCTTGGCGCTCGCCCGGAACAAAACCGCGCTCACGCCGACAATCGCAATGGCGCTCACGCCTTGCAGGAGCGCCGCGCCAAAGGCAATCGCGATCCCGCGCCGTAAAGCGCGCTCATCGGCGAGCATGTAAGAGGCAATCACCATCTTGCCGTGGCCGGGGCCGGCCGCATGGAAAATCCCATAGGCGAGGCTCAGACCCGCAAGACCAAAGGCCGCCGCGCCGCTCTCCTTGGCGGCACGGATGGCTGTGCTCAGCAAGCGGTAAAAGCCCGATTCCTTTGCGAGGAGCCAGCCGCTAATGCCTCGCGCGCTGCCAAGCGCACCTTCATTGGCGCCGACCGCAAAGGGATGATGCACACCTTGCGCAAGAGAAGGAAAAGACAGCAAAAGAGCCGCTGCGGCCAGCGCGAGCGGCAGGAGCAGAAAGGCTGCACCGCAGTTGCGCCTTGCGCGCCGCCTCGCCGCAGCAAAAGCAGAAAAGATCGAATTCACCAAGGCCTCACGGACAAGCGACAATGACCCGGCTTGCGAGCTTGACCCCGAAATCATAGCCCGGCGAAAGACCGGAAAAAAAGGATTCCGATAGTTTTTTGGTGTCGGCCGCCGCCAAGGGGTTGGCGCCAAGCACATTGATCGAGCAACCCTTTTGCGCTCCCGCCAAGCTGACCGGATTCTGATCTTCCATCTCGAAGGCAACAAAATAGGTCGGATCGTAAACCTGAAAGGAAAAAGCTTTTGAGGCGCTCGCCGGCGTTTTTAAGGGCAGGGTGAACCGCAGCACCACGCGTTTGTCTTTTTGCTCTTCGAGCGAATAGTCCTCTGGCGCGGCGAATTCGATATTTTGGCCCGCGGCCTTGGCAAAGGTGAAATAATCGAATTCGGCAAGCGACTCCACGTTGGATTTGGCGAGCGGCGCGAGCTCTTCCCTAGTCATGAGCTGCCCGTCCTGGCCTTGCCCTTCGGTGACGAAGGCCGAATACATTTCGTCAAAAGTCCATGTATGGCGTATAGCCGCGATCTCGCCCTTGGCGTTGAATACCGCCTGCGCGCGCGCCGTGACCCAGACATGGGGATGGGCCGCCGCAATTGGAGCAAAGACCGCCACGCCACCGGCGGCCAGGATAATCCTCAAACCAAATGATTTGTGCATCAAAACTTTCGGACAGCGTTTTGGCGCCGCGGATGGGCTGGTCTGGCGCAGCAACGGGATTTATGGGTGCGCAGTCTGGCCGAAGAAAGGCAAGGCTGCCTTGCCAAGCCGAGGCGCTCAGTTGAAACTGGCTTAAGCCCGATACAATCAACCGTCACACGGTGCAAGCCGGGCACACAGGCGCGGCACGCGTGGGTCTAATTTACTGGAACACCATGGCTTTGCAGGTGTTATATAGGCTATGCGGGTTTCAGCCGTGCTTAAGCACCGATGGCGCAGTTTTTCCGGCGCAAAAGCAATCCGGCTTGGGCAGGTTAACAAGTGGAGGAAGACATGAAGACGAGTCTCAAACTCATTTTAGCCGCGGGCATTGGATTTGGCGCGCTGGGTCTTGCCACAAATTCCGCGCCAGCCATGCCAATGGGCGGCCTCGATCCGGCGCTCGCCAAACCTGCCGATGCGGCAAAGGGCGTGGAAAAGGTCCGCTTGGTCTGCGGCCCTTCTTACAGCTGCCGCCGGGCGCGCCATTGGCGGCGGCGTTATTGGTGGGGTCCTGGCTATGGTTATTGGGGCCCAGCGCCTTGGTGGCGTTGGGGGTATGGCTATTATCCCTGGTGGCCCACCGTTGGTTTTTGGCCTTATTACTATGGCTATTATTGGTGAGATGCGGCGCCGACAAGCCCGGCGCAATCCTCTAAGCCTATGATGCTCGCTCCGGGCTCTCCCCTTGCCCGGCAGTTCTGGAGCTGGCCCCGGCACGTGCCCCGTGCCGGGGTTCGCTGCAGCAATGACGCGGTCGATGCGGGTTGTTCCTCCGTGCATGCCTGAAGCCTGAACCTTTGGTGCTCCGTGGAGATCTCTGTTAGACTGTCTCGATTTGAGCCGCCAGGAGGGGAGGCACATGCACGGAGATTTGCACCATTGGGCTGGGGCATTAGACGGTTTTTTTGATTGGTTGCATGGCGCTGTCCATAGCGATTCTGTCTATCTCATTGTGATCATCGCTTGGATCGAAACGCTGATGGCGATTGGCGCAGCCTATATGAAGAGCATGATCCCGCTGCGGACCATGGCCATGCTCGAAAATGTGTTCGGTGCCGCAGCGAGCCTTGGCACCGGCAGTCTCGCAGGTCTTATCAAACACGTGGTGAATTTTCCGCTCCACGACGTGCGTCTGCGAGAGATGCGGCGTCTCATCGCGAAAGTCCGCGAGGCGAGCAACACCGGCATGGATTATCGAGTGGTTAAAGCCTTTTATGCATTCGCGCGAGTTCAAGGCCGGGAGCAAAGTGTTTTCGAAAGGGGACGCGGCCAGCGAGGCTTTCTTGATTGTCGACGGAAGCGTCGTCGTCCCCGAGGCGTCGGCCGTGCTCGAGCCCGGCGCACTTTTTGGCGAGATGGCATTGTTCACGGCCGAAGGCCGGCGAACAGCGTCTGCCGTCTGCACCAGCGACGTCAGGCTTCTTTCCATCACCTATGAGGAGTTCGAGCAGCTGTATTTTCAAAATCCGGAGTTTGGGTTCTATCTTCTCCGTCTCATCGTTCGCCGCTACGAAATGGGCCAAGCGGAGCCCGAGTCTAGCCCCGTCTCAGCGGTCGATAAAGCCCGAAAATAAATTCTTTCCTTCACGCAAGCGAGGCGAAGATGCCGTAGCTCGCGTTTGTCCGCGCGATCCTACAAGCCGGGCGCTATCCTCTCGATTAGAACTCCTCTAAAAATGCTTCACGTGAAAGTCATTTTTGATAGTGTGGATGGCCTCGCCGCAACGGCATCATCGTGCCAACGTGGCCGCTTGAGCGCCACAAAATGGGAGACCCGTCCATGAACAAGTTTATCAACCCTGCCGCGTCGCGCCTGCAATCCGACTGCAAGCGTGGTATTTTCTCGGGCGCTCTCTATTGGCAGATGCGCTGCTGCGGGCGGCGCGAAGTGAGGCCGCCCGGCGGTTTTATGAGCGTGAGAGTTTCCTTCCGCTTCCGGAAGCACCGATGAAGCTCTTTCGCCCCGTGGCAGACATTGTGAAGCTCTTCGTATGATCGTGACCGTCGCGGGGAGGAGTGAGCCTCCTTAGGTATGATTCTCAATCTTGAACATTTCGTTGTCAGACAGCTGTTTCTTCCGGAGGCTTACCTTGCCGCATTGCTCGCGCCTTCATCATCACGAAGAAGACGGGAACCAGAATTAGCACGTTGATTGTCGAGGTGATCATGCCGCCGACAATCGGCGCCGCAATGGGTTTCATCACATCCGATCCCACGCCGGTCTCCCACAGGATCGGCGCCAGGCTCGCCAGAACAGCCGCCACGGTCATCAGTTTAGGGCGCAGGCGCTGAACCGCGCCTTCGATCGCGGCTTGCTCAATATCGGCGCGCCGCAAAGCCAATCCGGCGGCGAGCCTCCGGTCGAGCGCTTCGTGCAAATAGACCACCATCACGACGCCAGTCTCGACCGCGATCCCAAAGAGTGCAATGTAGCCCACCCAAACCGCAACACTGAAGTTGTAACCGAGGTACCACTGGAGAAGAAGACCCCCCGTCATTGCGTAAAGCGTCGGAAAGATCAGGACCAGTGCTTCGGCCGCCGAACGGAACACCATGTAGAGCAGCAGAAAGATCGTAACGAAGACGATCGGCAGAATGATCTTTAGCCGCTCTTTGGCGCGCAATTCGAATTCATATTCGCCGGACCATTTCAGGCTGTAGCCGGCCGGCAGGCGAAGCTTCTCACGAAGAAGCTGGCCGGCGCGGGCAACGAAGCCGCCATAGTCCCGCGTGTTCAGATCAAGATACACATAGCCGGTGAGCGCCCCATCCTCGTCCCGGATCATCGCAGGCCCTTTCGAGAACGATATTTTGGCGAGCGCGCCAAGCGGCACTTCCGCGCTGGTTGGCGTGACGATCACCACCCGCGCGAGTTTTTGAATGTCGTCCCGGAAATCCGGCGCATAGCGAATGGAGATGGGATAGCGCTCGCGGCCTTCGATATTCTCGGCGATATTCTCCCCGCCGATGCCGGAGGCGATCGCACGTTGCACGTCGCCGACTGTCAATCCGTAGCGCGCCGCCTCTGCCCGGTTCACCTCGACGTTGATATAGAATCCCTGAGCAACGCGCTCGGCGAAGATGGATCTCATCTCCGGCATTGTGCCGAGGACCTGTTGTATGCGCGCGCCCAGGTCCTCGATGCCGTCCAGGCTCGGGCCTTGAATCTTGAGGCCCACCGGGGTCTTGATTCCCGTGAGTTCCATGTCGAGACGGTTCTCGATCGGCATCGTCCAGGTGTTGGTCAAGCCTGGGAACTGGAGTTTGGCATCCATTTCCGAAATCAGTTTTTCGTAGGTCATCGCCGGACGCCATTGCTCGCGCGGTTTGAACATGACCGTGGTGTCGTACATGTCGAGGGGGGCATTGTCGGTCGCGCTGTCGGACCGGCCGATTGAGCCGAACACGGTTGCAACCTCGGGGAAGGAGCGAAGAACCCGGTCCTGCTGCTGTAGCAGCTGCATCGCCTGGCCGATCGAGATTCCGGGGAGCGCCGTGGGCATATAGAGCGAAGCACCCTCAAATAAGGGCGGCATGAATTGACTCCCAAGCTTCATGGCAAGAGGAGCCGTCGCCGCCAGGAAGATGAGATTGAGCACCACGGTTGTTTTCGGGAACCGAAGACAGAGTTTTAGGACGGGCAGGTAAAGCGCCTGCGTGATCCTCGAGACCGGGTTGCTCGACTCCGGCCGCAGGCGGCCGCGTATAAACAAAACCATCAACGGCGGCACCATCGTAATGGCGAGCAGCGACGAAAAGCCAACAGCAAATGTCTTGGTCCAGGCGAGGGGCCGGAACATGCGTCCTTCCTGCGCTTCGAGCAAAAAAACCGGAAGGAAAGAGACGACAATGATCAAAAGCGAGAAGAAGAGCGCCGGCCCGACCTGTTTAGCCGCGTCGAGAAGGATACGCTTCCTCTCACGGGAAGTGATGCTGTCCGGGCCTAAATTTTTGCCCGTGCGGGAGGCCTGCGCTTCGGACAATTGCCGATAGCCGTTTTCGACCATGACGATCGCCGCGTCGACCAGAACCCCGATGGCGAGCGCCAGCCCGCCAAGCGACATGACGTTCGAGCTGACTTGCAGATAGTACATCGGAACGAACGATGCGATAACGGCGATCGGCAAAGTCAGGATTGGAATGAGGGCGGAGCGAAAATGAAAGAGGAAAATGAGGATCACGAGGCTCACAATGATCGCCTCTTCGATCAGGTCGCGCTTAAGGGTGTCGATCGACGCGTCAATCAGCCCGGAGCGATCATAGCCGGAGACAACTTCGACTCCTGGCGGCAGCGATCCGGATATTTCGGCAAGTTTCTTTTTGACACCAGAGATCACATTGAGAGCGTTCATCCCGAAGCGCATCACGACGATGCCGCCGACGGTCTCGCCCTCGCCGTTCCATTCTGCTGCGCCGCGGCGGATATCCGGTCCGAATGATACCGTTCCAAGGTCCCGGATCAGCACGGGCGTCCCATTCTTGGCTCCGACAGGGACAGTTTCCAAATCCGACAGCGACCGAAGATAGCCGAGGCCCCGGACCATGTATTCGGCGCCTTTGAACTCAAGCAGCCTGCCGCCCACCTCATTCGTGCTGTCGCGGACCTTTTCGATCACGGTCGAAAGTGGAATGTTAAGGGCGCGCAGTTTGTCGGGGTCCAGGCGAACCTGGTACTGGCGGACAAAGCCGCCGATGCTCGCAACTTCCGCGACTCCGGGAACCGTCTCGATCTGATAGCGAAGGAACCAATCCTGAAGGCTGCGCAAATCGGCGAGACTGTAACGCTGGTTATGATCGACGATCAGGTACTCATAAACCCAGCCAGAGCCGGTCGCGTCGGGACCTATGGCCGGATGGACCGCCGCGGGGAGACGTCCCCCGATCTGCTGCAGATATTCCAGGACGCGCGCGCGTGCCCAATACACATCCGTGCCGTCCTCAAACACAACGAAGACATAAGAGTCCCCGAACATGGTCTGCGCGCGCACGGCCTTGACGTGCGGCGCGGCAAGGAGAGCTGTCACGATCGGGTAGGTAACCTGATCCTCGATGATATTTGGCGGCTCATTCCACACCGTATGAATGATCACCTGCACGTCGGAGATGTCGGGCAAGGCATCGAGAGGAATCCGGCGCAATGACCACATGCCCGCCAGAACCAGGAGAAGCGTTCCCGTGAAAACGAGAAAGCGGTTACGCGCGCACAGATCGATCCAGCGGGAGATCACGTATATGCCTCCTTCCACAGTCACGAGCTTGCGTGCCTGATCAGCAGCGCATTTACACGGTTGGGGCCGTCCTGGGCCAAAGCGGGTCAGGACAGCCCCTTGCTCAACATCACCTCCGTCGATGCAGGCGCTCGGCTACACGACGAGGAGATCTAACGCGCTCATCCTCAGCACGCCGGATAGTAGTGGCGGATGCCCTTTGTAGCTTCGGTTGCGTTATTGGGAAAGAGGCAACCACCTCCCCGAGGACCGTAAGGCACTACGGTCACTGGAGCGGCTGGCGCCAAAGCAAAAGCAGAGCGCCCCTCATTTACTAGGGCGGGTGTCACGTAGACCGAGCGCCCTTCATACCGTGGATGATGCCGCCTCTCGACGGCGTTCGCTGGCGCAAGCGCAGCGAGGAACATACCAATACCGAAGCCGGCCAAAGCGATCTTATGCATTTGGCTTCTTCTCCTTCGACGTTCACTTGACATGGCTCTATCCTCACATCTTGCCTCAATGAGGCATCAAAAACGCGTCTCCCTGTGATCCGTGCGGAGGGCCAATGCGTGGGGATGAAGAACCCGGTGCGTAGTGGCGGCTCGTGCCGGGTGGGACATGCCGGCGCGCTCGCATCGCTCGAAAGCGGCGCGAAACTCCGCTAGACGCCAGTAGTGGGAGGATGGAGATCCGGTTCGAGAGACCGGCCCGTGAGCGACTGAGGATTATCCGGATACGAAGCCCAATGCCAATCGATCGGAGTGACGCTGCGCACCAGGGGCAACGCTAGATTCGTCGAGATCGAGCAGCATACTGTTGCCTTCGTACAATTGCCCGGCATGGATTTGCAATGACCGATGCATGAAGTGCTTGCTAGGTCGGCCGCATTGTCCATGTTGCAGGGCTGGCTGGCGAAAGATGCCGACGTTTGCCATGCGCTCGCCAACGCCAGGACGAGTAGAGCAATAAAGCTTCGCTTGCGGGCGCCGGTGGCCATGCAGGAAAGATAGTCAAGGTAGCCCATTCGACAATGGTAATTACTTACAATTGATTTACGAAAGAGGCTTTTGCTAGGCAGGATTATTTTCACGGTGCAAAAGCTTCGCGGCATCACATGCCCCCTTCCGCGGTGACGGAGAACTGCTTCTGGGCGACGGTCTGACCCGCTTTGGTTGCGAGTACGGTCACCTGCCAGGTTCCGCCCATTTGCACCTCGCCCGAGCCTTCGTAGAGGCCCCCGCCCTTGTCGCTGAGGCTCACCACGTTCCGCATGGCGGCCATCCCCATCGCGGGCATCGCGGACATGAAAAAGGTTACGGTGACCTGCGCACCGGCAATCGCCGCCCCGTCAGTTCCGGTAAGCTTGACGCGGAAATTGTTGCTTCCCGCGCTCGGGGTCGCCGGGTCTGACGCATAGTCAAGGGTTGCTCCCTGCGGCGCATTCATGGCGGCAGCTGCTCCGACACCGGGAGGCGGCGGCGCGAATGACCCCATGGCGGCCTGGAGCTGGCTTTCGGAGTCGATCAGAAAATTGGCCGAGGTGACGATGCGCTCGCCAGCTTCGAGTCCTCTTAACACGATGAAATCGTCACCGGCTCGGCCCCCAAGCTCAATATCGCGGGGCTCAAAAGAGCCGCCGCCATGATCGATGAAAGCGATTTGGCGCGTGCCGGACTGAAACACGCCGGAAGCCGGAATCGCGAGCTGATCTCCAAGTGGCACGCTGATCTTTACGTCGACATACATTCCAAGCAGGAGTTTCATTTGCGGATTCGGAATCTCCAAGCGCACGCGCGCCCTGCGTGTTTCCCGATCCACCTGCGGCCAAATGAAACTCACGCGGGCCGGGAAGGTCTCGCCCGGATAAGCGTCGACCGTGATCGATGCCGGATCGCCTACATTCACTTTGCCAATATCATTCTGGAAAACCTCGGCGTAGACCCAGACGGTGGACAAGTCGGCCACCGCATAAAGCTTCATGCCCGGATCGACATACATGTTTGGGAAAGTTTTCCGCTCGATCACGATGCCGGAAACGGGTGAGTCGATCTCGATCTCGCGACTGACCGTCCCGGTCTTCTTTAGGCGGGCAATTTCTCGCTCCGGAATCTGCCAACGTTTTAGCCGCTCCGTTGCAGCGCTGAGCAACGACTCCGATCCGTGTGATCCGCCGCCGCGCCTGCCCGTTCGCGTCAGGAGTTCTCTTGCCACCAAATATTCCTGCTCGGCTGTCACCAAGTCCGGGCTGTAGATGGTGAGAAGCGGCTGGCCCTGCCGCACCGTCTTGTAGGTTGCGTCGGCGTAGACCTTCTGAACCCAGCCCGAGAAGCGGACTTGCACATCGGCAAGCCGCGTTTCATCCGCCTCGACAGTGCCGACGGTGCGAATCTCGTCCTGGACCTTCCGGTGCTCGACGACACCGGTCGTCACGCCAATGCTCTGCATCCGTTGCGGGGTGAGCGTGATCGGCGCCAGATCCGGTTCAGTCGCCTTTGGCCCACTCCGGCCCGCCGCCTGGCTCCCCAAAGTTTCGGGCTCTTCCGGCGTCTGCCCCGCCGCTTCCGCAATCCAATGAGGACGGAAGGAATCTTGTGGCTGGCGGCCGAAATAGAGGCCCAATGCCGTCACCAGGATAAAGATAATGGCCATGCCGCTTGCCCTCGCGCCGGTCACAGCTCGCCACCGATTAAACGTTCGATCCCTGCAAGCGCCGTCTGCTCGTCCAGTTCGACTTGGAGCAGCTTGAGTTCGAGATCGTGGACGCGGCGCTGCGCCTCAAGCGCCGCACTGAGATCGCCCCGCCCTTGAGAATACTCCGATAGAACCGATTTGAGCGCCGCCCGCGCTTCGGGAAGAGCCTTGCGGGCGATCAGGGCTTCGGCCCGTTGGGAGGCCTTGAGCTTCTCGCGCGCCTCGGCGAGCGCACTCTGAATATCGAGCAGAGTGGCCTCGTAGTGTTGCTGGGCGGCGCCCAACTGCGCCGTCGCGGCCTGTTGCTCCGAAGCCTCGCGCCCCCAAGGCAGCGGGATATTTAAACCAATGGTGGCCGCGACCCCTGGCGCACGGTTGTTGGTCTGAACCAAGGGTCCGGCGCCGACGGTCAGATCGGGGTACCACGCTTTCTCCGCTAGGGCTGCGCGGCTCCGCGCCGCGCTTACCTCCGCGCCGCTCGCGGCAAGCGAAGGGCTGCTCCCGCGTGCACGTTCGACGAGGGAGGCAAGTGCAAACTCCGTCGCGGGAAGGCGCCGGAGCCGCGAGGGTTCGGCCAAAGGAGCGTCGGCCGGACGCGCAAGCAGCGCATTGAGCACTTCCCGCGCGGCCGCCCGATCGCCTTGGAGGCGAGCCGTTTCGATGCTTGCCGATGTTTCCTCGCCGAGCGCCCGGATCGCCGCCGCCTGATCGCCAGTGCCCGCCGCATAGCGCGCCTCGGCGGTGGACCGCATGCCGCGCACGACCGCAATGACCTCCTGGTTCACGGCCAGCGCGCGGCTAGCCACATAATATTGGGCGAAAGCGATCTTGATGCGTTCGTCGAGCGTATCCCGCGCGGCCTGTTCGCGCCCCCGCGCGGCGTCCAAATCCGCCAGCGCCGCCTCGCGCCGCAAATCGCGTTTCCCCCATAGCGGAAAGGCCTGTGTCACCATGACCGCATGCCCGCTGAAGACATTCGGGTTGCGGTAATATTGATAGCTGTCGGAAAGCGTTGGATCCTCGAGCGCGTCCGCGCCGGCGGCCTTGGCAGCGGCAGCCGAGGTTTCGAGCGCGGCGGCGCGCAGGGCCGGGTTAAGCTGCCGTCCCGCCGCGAGCACGCTTTCGAGCGTCGCGCCCAACGGCGTGAGCCGTGCCCGTCCAAGAGATGTGATCGTGGCGGCGCTCTGGGACTTACCTGCAGCCTTGGAAGGCGCGTGTGGCGCCTCGCCCCAGGCCTGGCTAACGCTTAGAGTCACTGCGAGCGCGGCGGCGCCTGCTAACAAGCGAGATGACATAGGAGATGATCTCCGGCCCAAATAGACTGTAGCCCCTGGCACAATGGTGCCGGGGCGTTGCACGATCATCGATAGGCGTGCGCCTGCGGGCGCACGCGTTGATCACGCGGCTGTAGGGGGGTGGAGATCGGGTTTGATCGATAGCTCGACAGGCGCGGCGGCAAGGCGCGGCCAATAGGACAAGAGTCCCCAAGCAACAGGAGACGCAGGAGCAGTTGGGGGGGCCGGAAGAGCCGACGGACAAATGCACTGCGTGGCACAGTGAAACGAAATGCGCTTGCAAGGTTCATGTTTCTTGGGGACGTGCGCGGGACTTTCCGCCCCGGCCAACGTCGCGCAATCCCCGATCATTTCCGTGTGTTCACCGCTTGCGCGCGACAGAGCCATCAACTTCGTGGATGGAATCGCCTGAGCCTCAACCCCGGCGAGGAAGCCAAAGCCGACCACAAGAATAAGCAACTGGCGAAAGGAGACGACCCGCATGCAGAAAACATACGCCCAACCCTGCCCTCGTTCAAGACGGTAAATAGGATGCCGATGGGTTCGCCATAAGCATCGCGGTGATTCTCCGCGTTTTTGACGCTCGCGGAGGTGGCGATGCCTGCCCCCTGCTTGCGTCCATGGCCGGGGTCGGCCATGTTAGCCGCCATGGCGATTCCTGTGGATCATACCCGCGGCGAGGCGCAGCTCGGCAGCAACAGCCTTGCCCGTCTCAACGAACGCTCGCGCGAAATTTTCCGGCTCATTGTCGACTCCTATCTCGCGAGCGGCGAGGCGGTTGGTTCGCGCCATCTCTCAAAACTTTTGCCGGTGCCGCTGTCTCCGGCCTCGGTCCGCAATGTCATGCAGGATCTCGAAGAGATCGGGCTGATCTACTCGCCCCACACCAGCGCCGGCCGGCTCCCAACCGAGCTCGGCTTGAGGTTTTTCGTCGACGCACTGCTCGAATTGGGCGACATAACGGAGGACGAGCGCAAGCAGATCGAGGCGCAGGTCAAGGCGTCGGCGAGGGTGCAGACTTTTGAAAATCTTCTCGGCGACGCGATGCTGATGCTTTCGGATCTCACGCGCGGCGCCGGAGTCGTCGTCACCACAAAGGACAGCGCGCGGCTGAAACATATCGAGTTCGTGCGAATCGAGCCGGAGCGCGCGCTCGCGGTGCTCGTTGCCGAGGACGGTTCGATTGAAAATCGAATCCTGCAAATTCCTTCTGGTTTGCCGCCGTCCGCGTTAAGCGAGGCCTGCAACTATCTCAACGCGCGGATTACCGGCCGGACTTTGCATGAGGTCAAATCCGAGATTGAGTCCTCGCGCAGGCGGGCCGAGGCGGAGCTCGGCGAATTGACGGCGCGGCTTGTCGATGCCGGGCTTGCAAGCTGGACGCAATCGGCCGCTCATGGTTCGCAGCTCATCGTCCGCGGCCAAGCCAATCTCCTGCAGGATCTCAAGGCGATCGAGGACTTGGAGCGAATCCGATTGCTCTTTGCCGATCTCGAGACAAAAAAGGATGTGATCGAGCTTTTGAGCCGGGCCGAAGGCGGCGATGGCGTCCGCATTTTTATCGGTTCGGAAAACAAGCTCTTTTCGCTTTCGGGCTCCTCGATGATCGCGGCACCATTCCGCGACAGGGAACAGCGCATCGTGGGCGTGCTTGGCGTGATTGGGCCGACAAGGCTCAACTATTCGCGGATCGTGCCCATGGTGGATTTTACGTCCAAGGTCGTCGCGCGTCTTTTGCAGTCGCGCTAACACGCGCCGCGCTTGCCAGGGCGTCCGTCGCGCGTCCCATGTCAACGTTACTCGGCTGCCGGAAGGCAATTCATGTGCCGGGGCGACGCGGATCGTGACGGCGACAGGCCCATGCGCGACGGGCAGCGAGACTTGCACCTTAAGTTAGTCAGCTTGATTGGCGCAATTCTCGACGCAGCTCCGGTAATCGCCTCGCGAGTTGTCAATGCATTGGGCCAAGTCGGCGGCCTCTGCCGGGTCATCGCCATAATTGCTATGGCAGGTATCGACGTCTGATTGATACTCCGTATCACAATCCTCGCCGCACGCTGCATTTGCCGCGCGCGGAGGCGCCGTCACAATCGCGACCAGACTGATGAGAACCATGACCCGGCGCATCTTGGGGTGCCTCGATGTATTGATGCGCGCCAAATTATAGAAACCGCCCCCGTCCCTCAAGCCTACAGATTGAGCCTTGTGATTTGCTGATGCGCTTCCTAGATTGCCGACGATAACGAACCTACAAGGACGAAAGCCAATGCCAATTCAGTTTACGGTCGTAGGAGGACTAAATGTTTTATTGGATCGACACCCGGATCAATGCCCTATTTGCCATGCGAAAGTTTGCCCTATCCCGCGAATTGGCGCACTTGGGGCCGTCGGGTATAAAGCTGAGCTCGAAGTCGTGTATAGCTGCCCGAATGCCCGCTGCAACGAATTCTTTATTGCCTATTTTGTGAAGCAACAAACACAAACTATTTATGACCCAATTGGTGTGCGTCCAATCGAGCCTGCCCCGCTCACCTTTGAAGAGCCGATTGAACAAATTTCGTCGGATTTCTGCAGTATCTACGAACAAGCGCACAAGGCCGAACAATTCGGCCTTACCGAGATATGCGGAGTTGGCTACAGGAAGGCGCTCGAATTCTTGATTAAGGATTACCTCATAAGAATTCGCGCCGCCGAGAAACCCCTATCGAGACCGCATTACTTGGCCAGTGCATTGACAAATACGTCACGGACCAAAAAACAAAAGACGTTGCCAAACGGGCGACGTGGTTGGGAAATGACGAAACCCATTATCAGCGCCGCTGGGCCAATAAAGACTTGAATGACCTAAAGACGTTGATCAGGGTCGCGCGCTATTGGATTGAAGCGGAATACCTCACGGAAGAGGCACTTAAGTTGATGCCCGCCCCAAGCAAGCCGTAGAAACCTTGAGGAAGCTGGGCAAGTGGTTTTTGGTCAGACCAGGAGCTGACTTCATCCGATAAGAGCCAATACGGGGGAGCCCTGCCAATTCCTTGGGAAGGGCCATGCCGCGCGCTCCCCTGAATAGGTGTCATAATCAAACGTGCAAATGATCGAGCTGTACGCGCTGACTGAAGCACCGTTTGCCAGGGCCAGCTAGCGCGCCGAAGCGCTCATGCCGCGCGTAATTGCCTAGTGGTGTCGACCCTGTAGGTCAGCGCCTCGGCAAGATGCAGGCTTCCCACCTTTTCGGCGCCGTCGAGATCGGCAATCGTGCGGGCAAGTTTTAGGATCCGGTGAAACCCGCGCGCCGACAGATGCAAACGCTCCGATGCTTCCCTTATCAAGGCGAGGGCAGAGCTTTCGGGTAGCGCCACGGCTTCGATGACATTCGCCGGCGCGGCAGCGTTTGATGTGACACCCGGAAGGCCAATTTTTGCGTAGCGTGCCACCTGGAGCTCGCGCGCGGCGGCGACGCGTTCCGCGACTTCCTGCGACCCTTCGGCCGGAGACGGCAGCATCAGATCGGCGGCGGCGACTGCCGGCACTTCGACGTGGAGATCGATGCGGTCGAGGAGGGGCCCCGAGAGCCTCGCTTGATATTGCGCGATGCACCGCGCATTTGGCTGGCGGTTGCAGGTGAAGCCCGGCTCGCTCGCATGGCCGCAGCGGCATGGATTCATTGCCGCAACGAGCTGAAACCGCGCCGGATAGACGATGCGGTGGTTTGCGCGGGCGATTGCCACTTCGCCGGTTTCGAGCGGCTGGCGCAGGCTGTCGAGGACCTGCGGCTGGAATTCTGGCAATTCATCGAGAAACAAGACGCCATGATGGGCAAGCGAGATTTCGCCGGGCCGCGCCCGTGTCCCGCCGCCGACAAGCGCGGCCATCGAGGCCGAATGGTGGGGCGCGCGAAAAGGGCGCCGGTCGGTAAGGGCTCCCCCGGCGAGATCGCCCGCGATGGAATGGATGAGCGAGACTTCCAGCAATTCGCGCGGGGTGAGTTTTGGCAGGACCGAGGGCAGCCTCGCGGCGAGCATCGACTTGCCCGCGCCCGGTGGACCGTTGAGCAAAAGATTGTGACCTCCCGCGGCGGCGATTTCGAGCGCGCGCTTGGCGCTTTCCTGTCCCTTGATGTCGCGAAGATCCGGTTGCGCCGCAGCCTGCGCCTGGACGGCCGGGCTGGGCCTCGCCATGACTTGCGTGCCCTTAAAATGATTGGCGAGTTGGATCAGGGACAGCGGCGCCAAAACATCGATGTCCCGGCCTGCCCAGGCGGCCTCGGGCCCGCTCGCATGTGGACAGATCAGCCCGTGGCCGCGCGCATTGGCGGCAATCGCGGCCGGGAGCACGCCGGCGACGGCGGTGACTGTTCCGTCAAGCGCGAGTTCGCCGAGAACCGTGTAATTTGCTAGGGCGTCGGAAGCGATGGCGCCGATGGCCGACATGATGCCAAGCGCGATCGGCAAATCATAATGGCTGCCTTCCTTGGGAAGGTCCGCAGGCGCGAGGTTGACGGTGATGCGCTTTGCCGGCATCGCGAGCCCCGAGGCATTGAGTGCGGCGCGCACCCTTTCCCGCGATTCGGCGACGGCCTTGTCGCCGAGGCCGACAACGGTAAAAACCACATTGCCATTTGCGATTTGCACCTGGACGTCTACCGGGCGCGCCTCTATCCCTTCGAACGCAACGGTTGCAACTCTGACGACCATGGTAAGGCCTCACTTTTCAGATTCGTATGTTATAACCTTGACAAAGCAATGGTTTTATCATAGCATATTGGACATAGGAGCTGCTAGCCATGTCCCCCAAGCTTCAAAATCCTATCTTCTCCAACGAAAGCGAAGCCCGCAAATGGCTTGAGGCGCGGATTTGGCCGAACGGTCCTCATTGCCCCCATTGCGGCAACGCAGACCACCGCCGCATTAGGGCAATGCACGGGAAAGTGCATCGTCATGGCCTATATCAGTGCAACGCATGCCGTGAGCAATTTACCGTCACGGTCGGCACCGTATTTGAGCGCTCTAAAATCCCGCTTACCAAATGGCTCGCCGCGCTTTTCCTTCTTTGCTCTTCAAAAAAAGGAATGAGCACGCATCGAATGCACCGCATGCTCGGCATAAGCTACAAGTCAACTTGGTTCATGACGCATCGGTTGCGCGAGGCGATGCGTTCCGGCGAAGGTCGCGGCTTTCATGTGGATGAGCACGCGCCGATATGATGTCGAAGCCTTCATGCGCGCCAATATCCGCAAGGAGTCGCATTGATGACATGTGGCGCGCTGAGAACCTCGCGAAGGGCATTGCCGGCAAGCGCTTGACTTATCCTATCCGAGGCCTCGTGAAGCAGGGCGAGCTTCAACAGAAAACACGAGCATTTATTCGATGGCGGCGTCCTCTTAGGCACCAAAGAGGGTTCGAATGCGGGCTTGAATATCGCTAGCCGCTCGCACAGGGTCTCGCGCTTCTCTAATCGGTCGCCCGACGACGATGTAATCGGCGCCCCTTCTGAAAGCCTCTTCCACATCAACAGTGCGTTTTTGGTCATCAATGTTGGCACCGGGCCGTATGCCAGGCACAACGATCAAAAAATTTTTTCCTAAGGTAGACCGCAATTCTTCTGCTTCTAGCCCTGATGAGATTACGCCATCACAACCAATTTCTAGAGCCCTCCTCGCGCGAGACAAGACCAGAGCTTTAACATCCACTTTAAACCCAAGCTCTTTTAGATCAGCATCATCGAAACTAGTTAGAACAGTTACGGATAATATTTTAATTCCGTTCTTCTCTTTCACCGCTGCTTTCAGGATTTGATCCGTCCCGTGAACGGTAGCGAACTCGGCCTTCAAATTACGCATTTGCCGAACAGCAGACCCGACAGTCTGCGGGACATCAAAAAATTTGAGGTCGACGAACAATTTCTTTCCACGATCCGCCAGCCATTCAACTAACTGGTGATAGCTGCCGGACATAAATAATTGCAGCCCGAGTTTGTAAAAATGGACGTTTTGACCGAGCTGTTCCACCAACCGTTGTGCATCTTCGGCTGTATCTACGTCGAGCGCGAAGATCAGCCTTTCATTTACAGGAATGAGCTTATCTGATAGGCCAGAATCCATGAGACAGCCCCAGAAGACTATATTTTTTCTCGTTATCCTGGAGCTGATATGTCAAGCATCAAAACGCGATATAGCCAATTTGTCACGGGAATTGGCCGATTTCTGTCATTGTCACGGGGCAACTAAGAATTTAATCCCGCGTCTTGCCTTTATGAACTCTCCCCTTTGATGGAGGCCGCTCTTTCCGCTCGTCATGCGGTCGCTGCCGATGTTTCGGCCCGCTCTTGATGACAACATCAACGGCGCGTGCGAATCGTTCCCACGAATCTGGTAAAAGCTCAACATCTTGAGCTTTACTTTCAAGTTTTTCTTTGCCAGGCGAAATCATGAAAATGTAGAACGGGGAAGAGCGGATCCGATCAAATAGTTATATTACACGCAGGTTGAATTCCCAACACTAGGCGAAGGAGAGAGCCGAGCGATCCATGCCAAGGCGCTCGGCTCCCTTTTACTCGTACTCGCCGCTGGCGCGCACGCGAAAGGCTTTGGGGTGCGGCCTTGGCCAGCGCCCTCCTGCGTGGCCGCATAAGCCCAACATACGGCGCGAGATTTAATTGTGAAAACGTAAATATATCAATAAGTTGTAAAAAAAATGCTTTCCCACATTCATCATTCTGTCGCGACACCTTCATCGACAGCTGCTAGCTTCCCAAGTGCTCCGGCATCAGAGGAAACCCGCCACGCGAGCTTTTGGCAGCCTTCGTGCTCCGAGCCCTAGGACGAAAAAGCACAAAACGCGGGATTTCCGGGGGCAAGACCTGGCAAAAAATAGGGAGATGGACAATGGCTGTGGTCGGACAGACGGGAAATACCGCGATCCAAGTCACCGAGAGTGGCGCTGGGAGCTGGGTGGTTTTGATCGCGTTAATCATTCTTTTTGGTGCAGCAGCTTATTTCACCGGCCGTTTGTATGGCACGACGGGCCTCATCGTCTGTGGCGCGGGCTTTCTTGCAACGGTTGGCGTTCTTTACGTACTCGGCGGTATAGGCTTCGGTTGATTCAAAGGCCAACGGGGTGGCGTGCTGAGTGCGCCACCCCTGGGCTGAAGTTTGTTGCCTCGGCCAGCCCGGGTGGGCCTCGTGGCGCTAAGGCGAAACCTAAGCGGTTGCGGGTTCACCCATTTTGGGAAAGGCGAGGACCCCCGCTGCTTGCCAGCAGCGTAGCGCGGGGATGGTGAGTGGCGTCATTTTCCTATAGAAAGCGGAAACCGCTTCCCGGGACCATTCTTAAATGATAAGCTCGCTGCGGTCTTGTCATCGACAGGGCACGCAATGGGCTTTCCGCCCGCAAAGGCTAGCCGGCGACGAACCGTGTCAATTCGTACGCGGAGTGGTTGAGCAGGCTGGCCGAACATGAAGCGAAATGGCAATGGGAGGTAGACAATGGGTATCGCTGAAGCTGCTGATATCGTAAAAGAAATCGGAACGGGCCAGATTGATCGCGTCGAGGGAGGTGCCGGGAGCATGGTGGTTCTCATCGCCATGGTCATTTTGTTCGGCGCCGCTGCCTATTTTACCGGCCGCCTCTATGGACAAGTAGGGTTGCTTACGTGTGCCGCCGGATTCGCGGTCGTAGTATTCACCCTCTACGCTGTGGGCGGTATCAAGTTTTAGTAGCGAAAACACTCTGCGTGGTGCGCCTTGCGCGTGCCACGCAATTCTGCCCGCCCTGGTGAAGCGCCGCTCCGGGGTCGGGAAAGAGCCTTATCAAGGCAAAACACCGAGCAGAATTGGCGCCTTTCAATAAGCCTCGGCAAGGTCGCCCGGTGCAGTTGGTGCGTGGCTTTTCGGCCGGCACTATCGGAAAGCATGCAGCAAGCTTGGGACAGAACGCTACGGCGGCCGTCTCGAAGCCGTCTAGAAGCTTAGCCGCAATCCGCAATCCACTCGCGGCGATCCAAATGCCGTTAGCGTGGTTCGCCGCGCTCACATTTCACCCCTGCCGGCGAAGCCAGGATACTATTCTGCGCTCTTCGGGCCAGCGCGCCAATCGACACCTTGCCAGCAACACCGCGCCAGTCCCGGAAAGGTTGCATCCATTGATTGAGTCGATCTTCGCCGCGCAGCGCGAAACGGCAATTCGGCTTCGCAGCTCGACCGCGGATATGCGCATCGAAAAATTGCAAAAGCTGGAAGAGGCGGTTCTCGCGAATCGCGATGAGATCTACCGCGCGCTTGCCGGAGACCTGCGCAAGTCCGAGGCCGAGGCCGATCTCTTCGACATTCTGCAAGTGATTGCCGGCATACGCCACGCGAGACGAAATCTTATAAGCTGGATGAAACCGCAACGCGCCCAGCCGACCCTGACGATGCTTGGAACGAGGGCGCGGATATTTTACGAGCCGCGCGGAGTCGCGCTCATCATTGCGCCTTGGAATTATCCCGTCAGCCTATTGCTCGGACCTTTGGCCTCCGCCATCGCCGCCGGCTGTCCGGCGATCCTAAAACCTTCGGAAATGAGCCAGGCCTGCTCGGCGTTCATGGCACGGATGATCGGCGAAACTTTTGCGCCTGAGGAGGTTGCCGTTTTTGAGGGCGATGTGGCGGTTTCGACGAAGCTGCTCGAACTGCCCTTTGACCACATCTTCTTCACCGGCAGCCCAGCGGTCGGCAAAGTGGTGCTGGCCGCGGCGGCCAAGCACCTAACCTCCGTCACGCTCGAACTAGGCGGCAAGTCGCCCGTCATTGTCGACGAGACCGCCGATCTTGCCAAGGCGGCGCGAAGTATCGCTTGGGGCAAGTTTGCAAACTGCGGCCAGACCTGCATCGCGCCCGACTATGCCTATGTCCATGAGAGCGTCCAGCAGCAATTCGCCGGGGCGATGAAAGACGCGATCGCAAACATGTATAAAAATCCGGCGGAAAGCGAAGACTACTGCCGCATCGTGAACGACAAGCACTTTGCCCGCATCTGCGGCCTTATCGATGACGCCTTGGCGCGCGGCGCAACCGTGCTTGCAGGGGGCGAACGCGACGCGGCGCAAAAATTCATCGCGCCAACAATTCTCGGCCGCGTAAACGAAGATGCCGTGATCATGCAGGAGGAAATTTTTGGCCCGGTCTTACCGGTCCTTGCCTATAACGACTTGGCTCAGCCAATCGCAGCGATCAATCAACGGCCGAAGCCGCTCGCGCTCTATGTCTTTGCGAAGGATCAAGACCGGGCAAGCCGCATCCTGCAGGAAACTTCTGCGGGCGGATCATGCGTCAATGCCACGATGTTGCAGTTCGGCCATGAAAATCTGCCCTTTGGGGGAATTGGCACTTCGGGCATCGGCAATGCGCATGGGTTTTATGGGTTTCGCGCCTTCTCGCATGAACGCGCGGTGCTCGAGGATAAATTCAGTGTTGTTCCGATGCTGTTTCCGCCCTACACCAGGCGCGTCACGCAGGCGATCAATTGGATCATCCGTCACTTGGCCTGACAGAGGTTGCGCTAGCCTAGCCTAGCGTCGAACAATGCGCAGATCAAAGAGGCCACGCGGGCTGAAAGAGCTGAGCCCTTGCCCTTTTTTGATTGTTTGGGCTTTCGCATTTCAGGCCGATCTTACCTCCGCTTTGCATTCCCGCAGCGGGTGGGGCTTGCAAGACGGGCCGGCCGCCCGATTCGAGTTGCACCAAAAAATTGCGCGGTCTTACCTCTCGCAAGACCGGCCGTTGTCTTTGGCCTTGTAAGGTTTCGGGCCACTTCCGGACAAAAAGTTTTCACGTGAAACATTTCTAGACTAGTTCTAAACTAATATTCTTTGGAGCCAAGTGCGATTGCAAACGCGTGCAGCAAGAACAGCAGTTTCAGCTTTCGCCGAAGACGCGCTCAAAGAACACATCAACATTTTTCAGATGATAGCCAAGGTCGAAGAGTTCTGCGAGCTCGGTATCGCTCAGCACCTGGCGCACATCCTTATCCTGTTTCAATAAGCCCAGAAAATCGCCTTCGCCGCGCCAGACCGGCATCGCATTGCGCTGAACGAGAGCATAGGCCGCCTCGCGGCTTAGCCCCTTTTGGGTCAGAGCCAGCAGGACTCGCTGGGAATGGATGAGGCCGCCAAGGCGATCCCGATTCTTTTTCATATGGGCGGGATAGACAATGAGCTTGTCGATCACTTGGGTGGCCCTCGAGCCCAGAAATCCTAGCCCGCGTAGGCTGCCAGGTCCCTCGAACTGGCCGCTCGAAGATTTCCACTTCGGCTATCGATTGCGCCCTTGACCCAAGCCGGCCAGTCAACGTCCGTCGGGGGTACGCAGGCCAATCCATTTGTCCTTAACCTGCTCAAAATGGACAGTCGGATCATATTGCGCAACGTTCAGGTTAAGATTGCCGGCCGATAGCCGGCCGATGGCGGCCATTGCCGCGTAGGAAGCAACGACCCTGTCGCGCTCGGCAGTCACCAGAGTGACCCTCGTGTTCAGCAAGGTTTGCTGCGCGAACAGGATGTCGAAAGTGGTGCGCTGTCCAACCGACGCTTCTTGCCTGATGCCGTCGAGCGCTATCTCGGCCGACTTAACGGCTACCTTGGAAGAATGAATGGCGGCGCGCGCGCTATCGAGCTGGCTCCAAGCGGTCACCACGCCCGCGCGCACCAAGTCGCGCTGCACATCTGCCTCGAGTCTCGCCTGACCAAGACTTTCCTTGGCCTGGCGAACGGCTGCATAGACCGCGCCGCCCTCATAAATTGGAACCGAAATCTGACCGACGATCGCAGCGGTTAGGTAACGTTCGCCCGGAAGACCTGAGTAGTTATAGTTTTGCTGCACGCTGGCGCCCAGATTGACCGTCGGATAGAGTTCGCCTTCCGCCAGCTTGACCTGCAATGCTGCCGCATCCACCGCATGGAGCGCCGCTTGGACACCCGGGTGCTCGGCCAGCGCGAGCTCAATTGCAGCGGCAAGCGAGCGCGGCAGCAGACCCTCAATCGTGCGTGCAGGTTCGAGATGGATCGGCTCGGCACCAATCACGCGGCGGTAATTGGCGATGCTGGTTTCCAAATTGGCCTGTGCGGCAAAATAGTCGGACCGGCCCGTAGCCAGACTTGACTCGGCCTGCGCGACGTCGGTGCGCGTCACCTCTCCGCCGATGAAGCGATCGCGGGTTTGACGAACCTGCTCTTCAAGCACGATGATGTTATTTTTGCGCAGATCGAGGATCGCGGTATCGCGTAACACATTCATATAGACGGTTGCGCCATCTAAAAGGACGCTCTGCTCCGTGTTGCGCAAGGTCTCGCGCGCCCCAAAAATATTTGACTCGGCCTGCCGTATGCCATTCACGGTGCGGTTGCCGTTGAACAGATTTTGACTGATGTTGAGGCCAAGCGACGCGGGATCCGTCGCTCTTCTTAGCTCCTTTCGGGTTAGGGTGAGCGGGGCGCCCGTGGTCAAACCGGTCGCGGCTGGGACATGTATGGATTGATCGAACCGATTGTAGCCGAATTGCCCCGTTGCGTTGGCGGTTGGCCGCCCGGCTGCGCTCGCTCGCGGCAGACTTTCATCGGTCGCACGGAGACCGGCACGTTGCTGATTGAGCGCCGGGTTGCCGGCATAGGCGCGCGCCAAGGCACTCGACATTGTTTCCGCCCTGCAGGCCGTAACGCAAGGAGGAAACGCAATGGCGATGAAGAGACCAGCGATAGCTGCCGGAACCAAGTTCTTTCGGGCATCGGTCAATGACGGCATGGCACGCCCGGCCGATGCACACCCATCCCTTTTTGCTCGGCGCGCCGCACCAGCCGTGCGCAATCGCGTCAAGGTGTCCCCTCACGGATCGCCGGACGAGGCGTTTTCCTTCGATCAGTTGGCGGGAACCTCCGCATATCTCCTCGCTCAGACGGTGCCGGATGCGCAGTCCGCTGACAAAATCCGCATTGGCCCAGAGGAATTTATTGGCACTTGCACGACGCATGTATTCGTCGACAACGCGTACTTCCCAGGGCTTTAAAACGCCGTCGTGATAGCAAGCAGACCTTGCGGCAACATGGACGCGGAAGACCTGTCAGTGGGAGAATATGCCGGTTAACTTTTCAGGCCTCGCGATCGACAGGGCCTTTAAAATGTCCGGTGCCGTCATTGGTAAAAATCGAGCCGATTAAATTGCTGCGCGAGCACCTGTCCTTATCGTAAACTCTAACCGGCTGGAGACCAAAAATGATCGCTGGCTCAAGCGCCACCCCAACGTCCAATTCCATTTCACGCCGACTCGTGCCTCTTGGCTCAATCAGGTCCAGATCTGGTTCTCGATCCTTGCGGGCAAGTCCTTGAAAGGAGCTTCCTTCACTTCAGTCAACCAGCTCAGGGAACACATCGATGCCTTCATCGGCAGCTACAACAAAAATGCCAAACCATTCATCTGGACCAAGGCCAAAGTCCAGCAGCGCCCGGTCAAAGGCCGCCGTTCAGAAATTTGGGAGTCCGGGTGCTAGACCCAGCGATGCAGCACCTCCCCGCCAGGGAAGCTATACCCCGAGCTGAATTGATAGGCGCCGAGGATCTCGAAGGGGGCGAGCGGCAGGTGTTCTTCGATCTCGGAGGGAAAGAATCGCAGCGTCCCCCGACCTGCCCAGAGGTCCTCGCCGTAGCGGACATTCTCCGCCCCAAGCCTGACCAATTCCAAAACCGAAGGAAGTGCGCCTCGGACAATACTGGGGAAATGGCGGATGTGAAAAATCGGAAGACCCATCGGCCGCGGGAGGTCTTCGCGGGCGATCTTTTTCTCGATCTCGAGCGTCCCCTCAATCAGCCGCTCGCCATGGGCGCAGACATAGCCTTTCATTTTGGCCCCTGGGCCAAGTGGCGGCATCCGGGGATTTAGGGGATGATATTCCGTCAGATACGTCTGGCCCAACCTCTTGGCAAATCCCATAATCCAGCCACGAGCGAGGGTGAAGTCGTTGTCCACCCAGATCTGCAGACAGAGCTGCCCCGCTGTGCCTTGGAACGAACATCCAACCCAGATCGCACATTCCCGATACTGGGTGCGCTCCGGATTGGTGAACGCCATCTCCGGCTGATTGTCCCACAGTGACCACCATCGGCTGAAGGCGACATAGGCGAGGTCCGGCTCTGGGCCAGGTGCGAGGGGCTCGGGGAGATAAGCGGCAATCGCCGCTGGATCGGTGCGATAGGCAATCGTGAGGTATTCCGTCGCATAGTGCCAGGGTAGATCGCCCACGAGGGACGAGACCCCGCCCGGAGTCAGGGGATAACAAAAGCCTTTGAGGTCCTTGATAGTGGTCATCCACTCGTCCTCTGCGAGGCTCTATTGCCTCGCTGTGGGCCTTGGAGCCGATTGTCTTTGCATGGCGCGGGCGGGCATCGTTGCTAAGGCGCACGGTCGTGGCTTGACGAAGCTCCACGCCGGGGCTGGAATGATGTTAAAATGTGCCCTGTGCCGGCTTGGTCATCTCCGGACTATTTTGTGGAAGTTGTTCGTCAAGAGGCATTCTGTCGCCCTCTGACCTGCCTATCGCCTGGCTGAACGAGGACGCCCGCTTAAATCTGCTTACCGGTTGCTTACCACACGCCAATGATAAAGCTATTTGATCGCTGGCTTGCAAGATATTGATTTTATTGGCGTCCCGGAAGGGACTCGAACCCCCGACCTACGGTTTAGGAAACCGCCGCTCTATCCTGCTGAGCTACCGGGACGAACGCCACATTCTCGGCTTGCTTCTACTGCCGCGGGTCTTGATCAACAAGCCCGGTCCGGTAACCAGCGATGAACTCTCGACGCGGCCATGGATCCTGCGCCGAGCCGCACGCCTGAATGCCGATCCGGCTGGGTTCGATAGGCGCCAAAACTCAAGCATCTTCGCTCACCTCAACTTGCGCGTCACGACAGGACCGCTTTCTATTCTGATAACTTCCTTATGGACGGTCTCCCTCTTTGTGGCGCTCCTGCGACCACGCCCTGGCACTTGATGCCGTCGAGGCGAGGCCGTCCACACCATCAAACATTTTTAAAATTATTCTACCCGGCTTATGGGATTTCATGAACCCGGCGGACCATCTTTCAAGCCGGCCGCTACTTGCTCTAAATACCCGCTTCGGCGCTCAAGCGCCGCATGAGGGCGGGGGTGAGCTCGCCACGAACCGCAAGCCCATGATCCCGTTCGTAACGCGCGACCGCTTTGCGAGTAGAGGCTCCCACAACGCCATTGGCTTTTAGGACAAACCCAAGTTTGACGAGAGCGCGCTGTGCATTGAGCACGGCTTTGCTGTGTGCGGGCAGTTTTGGCGGGCTGGCATTTGGCTTGGAAGGCAGCTGCGAGGATGGCGGGGCCGTTGCCTGCAACATTTCCGAGATTTGATCATGCGGCGTTCCCGGCACAACATTGTCGCGGGCTTGGAACGTATCCTGTTGAGGCCGTTCGGCCAGCGATTTTTGCACCGGTGAAATCGCGGGCTGCACCCTCTTTGGCACTTGCAGTACGAGCGCCTCGGCTCCTTTGGGCGCCTTTACAGGCGCGGTGCGCGAAAACAGCAGCGGGCTAGAATGGCGGCCCTTTTGCCAGATAAGCGCATTGAACAGGATGATAACAGAGATCACCGCGAAGAATCCGGCGGCGAGGTATGGGGCCTTGTGCTTGCCTCGGCGCCAAATGTGGCGCGAGGCCCGGCGCTTTGGCGCGCGCAGCCTATGCCAAAAGTATTTCAGTTTTGAGGCCGGTTCGCTCAAAACGAAATCATGATCCGTAGCGGCCAACGCTTCACGCAATTTTCTTCACCATCATTTGCTGAATTGCGGAGGGCTCGTCCGGCAGAGGCAACCTGGCTAGCGTTGCGATCCTGACCGGACCTTTTGCAGTGCCGGTCAAAGCGGGGCCATCGAGCGGCAGGCGAACGCGCACGCATGTTCCTTTTTCCGGCTCGCTCGCGACCATGATTTCGCCTCTGAGCATGCCAACGAAACCGCGCACGATTGAAAGGCCGAGACCGGTTCCCTTGTCCTGCTGTTCGGACGCGCCCTTGGCTTGAAAGAAAGGATCGCCGAGATGGGCCAGATCCTCTGCATCGATGCCGATACCCGTATCCGTCACTTTGATGAACAGCGAACTTGCTGCTGCGCGCGCAGAGATTACAACGCGCCCGTTGGCAGGGGTGAATCTGATGGCATTTGACAACAGGTTCAGAAGGATCTCTGTGAAAAGGCGCCTGTCGCACAAGATCGTGTCGAGATTTGCCGAATAGGTGCGCAGCAGCAGAACGCCGCTGCTCCTGGCCTGAAGTCCGAGCATGTCGCAACAAAGATCGATCTGCGGCGCCACGGCATAATGCTCAAGCGATATCGGCAATCTGCCGGCGTCTATCAACGACATATCCGTGAGCGAATTGACAACGGAGAGAAGGTGCTGCCCCGATTGATGTATGATCCTTGCATATTCGCGTTGTTTTTCGGGACCGGGCGGGAGCTCGCTGGAAGAAGAGAGCAATTCCGAAAACCCGGCGATGGCGTTGAGAGGCGCACGAATTTCATGACCCGCTTGGGCAAAAAAATATTCTTTTGCGGTTCTGGCTTCCAACAAATCGGCGCGCGCGGTTTCGAGTTCCGCGTCGCGGGTTTTCGCTTCGGTCACATCGCGGAAAAATGCGACGATATTGCTGTCGCTAGGCTTATGCGGCGCACCTTCGCCGCGATGCGCCCGCATCTCGAGCCAGTGGAAGACCGGTCCAGTGTAATTTTCGCGGGCGACATGCTCGCAGCCGCGCCAGCGCAATGTCGCGGTTGCTGTCACGGCCTCAGTGGTCGCATCGGAAATAGCCTTTAAAAATGCGGGCCTGTCCGCGACCTGAACGCGGTCGAAGAAACGGCAATCCATCAATTCGCCAGAGGCCAAGCCAAACAGGCTCTCGCAGTTGGAGCTCACAGATGAAACGTGGCCAGAGAGGCTTAAGCGCAAGGCCACACAGCCAGCCGCCTCGGCGATTCTGTCGTCCGTTTCCTCCAGAACGCGCCGCAAGTTGCGGCGCAACGTCCGAAACCACGCAAAACCGGCTGCAGCAACAATGGTGAGACCGATAGCGGGAATAAGGCAGGGGAGGAGACCGGCTAATTCTGGTGCTGGCGCCGCCGAGAGGAGCGTCGCGATCGCCGTGGTCGCTGCCACGACAATCCCGCTGGCCGCGAAAGGCAGGGAAAGCTTCTCCAACAAAGAAGCGTCGATTGCCCATCGTTGAAGCTGCGTCCAAAAACCCAAACCACGCCTCCCCGGTTGCTGGCGCGCGAAATCCAACAGGATTTGCCGCTCGCAGGGAGCCTGCCAGAGAGTTCTTTAACAATTCCCTCTAAGTTTAGGAGAGCGAGGCCGCTGCACCGAGCACACAGGGGGAAAACTGCCCTATGGTATAGAAGCAGTTGCCAGGCCGCGGCGCGGAATTAAGTTAAACGTAACCAAATTTTCGCGAAACTAGCGGGCTCTAGGGGTTAAAAATGCTGTTTTTCATCCGCGCCATCTTCTGGCTCTCGATCGTCGCTTATTTTCTCCCCTGGCCGGCAGATCCAATCGCTTCGCTGCTTGCGAAATTCGCAGTCCAAGGCGCGGCACAAGATATTTGGGGCCGCACGGCTGAAATGGCGCAAGCGGCGGCGGAACGCGAATGTTTGCGCGCGCCGGACGCCTGTCTCAGAGGAGCGGCGAGGCTCGGCCGCATGACGGCCAGCCACCCTGCATCCGGCAAAAACAAGGCGCTTGGCCCCTTGCCTGTTGATGCGCCCGCGCCCAGGAATTAAGTAAAGTCCTCCACCTAGCTGTTTGCGCAACGATTGGCGTGAGATCTTATGACGGGCGCAGGGACTGCCACAAAGCTCGATGAGATCATCGAGAATTTTGACTATTTGGACGAGTGGGAGGACCGCTACCGCTACCTTATTGAGCTTGGCCGCGGTCTCGAACCCTTGGACGAGGCCGCCTATTGCGACAAGAACAAGGTGCGCGGCTGCGCAAGCCAGGTGTGGCTCGAGACCAAGGTTGCGGGGCAGCAGGAGGGGAGCCCCGTCCTCTATTTGAAGGGTGACAGCGATGCGCATATCGTCCGCGGTCTCGTCGCTCTTTTGCTTGCGCTTTATTCCGGCCAAACGGCGGCGCGGGTTCTTGCGGTTGATGCCCATGGCTTATTCGCGAAGCTCGGCCTTTTGGCACATTTGACGCCGCAGCGTTCGAACGGCGTGCGTGCCATGGTCGAGCGCATCAAGAGCGATGCGCGCGCAGCCGCTGCGGCTTAGAGGGGCTCGAATCGGCGTCCGCAAATAAGCGCACTAAAAGACCCAGAGCACGAGCGGGACGAACTTGGCTAATCCAAATTCATCGCTGGATGGTTAGCTTCATCTCGTCAGGGATGGAGGTTCTCCTGACGTACAAAGAGCCAAGCTTGAGACTGTCATCCCCGATCTGAGCGATGACCCGAATCCTGCCTTCTTGCTTTATCACAAGAGGCGAAAATCCAAAGGAAATCATAGTTCCCTTCATCATGTCGCCGTCATCATCCAAATCCAATGGGGGCGGTGGCATAATTGACTGTAAAGCTTCTTGGGAAGGTGCGGGGAAGCGGTACGAAGGCTCGCCATCCGATTCCTCAGGGAGATAAATTCGTATCTCACTCAAGGAGAGAAATGTATCTCTATTTTCATGGTATCCAATAATCAGAGATAATTTAGGAATTGTTACAGGCCAACTGTCCCCTAATACAGTCATATCGTATCCCGGATATACTCCTATGAATATCAGCTTATTGTTTATTTCCTGCCGGACCTCGTCGCAGAAAATTACATACCCAGAAGGGCTTTGAGGTTTAATGATGGCCATTTAGGCAGACAATTGGAATACGCGGTGAAGTCTTGATCCTGAGCTTCTACTTACGGTACTAGATTCTGAACTTCTAGTTTGAGCATATGAACCAATTTGCACCACAACGGCAGTGCTTTGCTGAACATCGTTTACCTGTGGGACGAGCCTTCCGGCATCAAAGCTGTGTCTCTTGAAACCGGTCTTCGGGATATCCCGTATTTTTACAAGCCAATCTTCCCACTCCGGCATATCCACCCAAAGCGGAAGATCAAAAGCAGCTGCCACTTCGAGAAGTGTTTGAAGGTTCATTTTTCCATAGTCCGGGTCTTCGAGGCGCGAGACTACGTTTTGAGGTTTGCGCATCTTATCGCCAAGAACGGTCTGCGACCAATTCCGGCCAACTTGCTCACGGAGTGCTCTAATTAACATCGCAATACGCGTGCGAATCTGATCGGACACAAATTCATCCCTGAATTCTTTGTCTGAGAGTTCGTGAATAAACTTTTCACTCCAGGGGGATCCATAAGACACGGGTCAAGCTCCTATCGGTAATACAAGCGGTCCTGCGTTTTTTGGCGATTTCGCACGCGGCTTTTGGGATAAAACGATTGTTTTTTTCTTGGGCCCATAGAAGAAAAGTATATTCGTTATTGCCCGAAAGAAATCCAAGCGAGCGTTGCTGGATATTATCGGCTTTAAATCGCATCTCCGATATTCCGTCCTCATCGGACAAAACCTTGAAAAGAGGCTCCCGCCAATCAACAAGTTCGAGCTGGGCTAGAATGAGTAATTTCGATCGAAACCTTGCTCGAAACTGAGCTGAGGCGTGTTCGAACTCATCCCTCAATCCAGAGCCATCTTCATGTCCTGCATAATATCGGAATTTCACAGCACAGGCAAGGAAACATCTCATTTATGCGATAAAAAATTATTGACAGTCTATCGCAAAATTGCGATTGTGCGTAGTGCCAAAATAAAAAGGCTCCCACCAGGTGGGAGCCTTTGGGACCGGGGGTAGCGAGTGCGGGGCCGGAATTTCCAGTCATGACCCCGAGGGTTAGATTCTCTCTACCTCCACCTTTTCAATTATATCAAGCCATCTTGATTCAGTCTAGCACCTAGCCTTTTTCGGTAGTTGAGGCATGGGCAGCAGGCGTGGGCGCTGGCGCCCCTCCGATATTACCCTATCGTTTTTGCACACGGCTAACGCCCTGCATCTTTACACTTGCATTCCGCGCGTCTGGACGCAAAACCGGTTCCCGCTTTTGACTCGACTAGCTCTAAGGTCCAGCAATTAGGGCGTTATGGGAGGGGTGCGGTATGGCGAATGAAACACATCACGGCGTCAAAGAGCGGGTCGTTTCCGAAGCGCGACAATTCCTCGTGGTCTTCGGCTATGTCTGGCTGTTGCTCGCGGTCTTCGATCTCCACAGGTCGTTGGTATTGGGAGACGCAAATCTGATTCGGCACCAAAGCCTGGCGATACTCAAGGCACTAGCCTTCGCAAAAATCCTTTTTGTTGCGGAAGAAATGGGCCTCGGTGAACGATTCAAGGAAAAGCCGCTGATTTGGCCGGTATTGTTCAAATCGGCACTTTTCGCCGCGCTGTTGATGATCTTCAATCTGCTAGAGAAGGCCATCGAACATAAATTCTGGCCCCATGCCGGGAGAGATGAAATTCATCTCGTCGACTTTCAAATGATTTTTTGTGCCGGAATCGTCATGTTTGTCGCGCTTACCCCGTTTTTCGGCATGCGTGAGCTCGGCAAGATCGCGGGCGCGGCCCAAATGTATCAGCTTTTTTTCGTGCAAAGAATGCGGCTCGCTCCCTTATCCGATGATAAGAAAGCAAATCTTTCGAGACCGCCAGCAAAATACCGGAAGAGGGCCGAATAGGGTCTGTTCCATCGCGAAAGGCAACAAGCGCCCTTCAAAACCGTTTGGCTCCCCGGTACGGTGGTCCTGGAGCAAGGTGAGCGAACCATATCTTGCCCCAGAAATTTTGCCGCCAGTTAATGAAATCCTGCGCCCGTTCAATCGGCCGCTAGACCGTTAGCGGACATTGGGAGGCCCGGCATGGACCCGAGAAGCGTGAGCGAGCCGCCAGCGCCGATCGCGAAACCGCTGATAGCGTGATTTTGGCTATCGAGCGCATATAGGTAACGATCGTCTTCGGTGATTGCGAGATCGATCGGCGCGCCGTTGTTGGCTAGGACGCCCGTCCTGCCGTCCTGGCTCAAGGGATTAAGGCCGCCGCCTGGCGCAACAGAAAAGCCGCTGATCGAACCGCTATGCGTATTAGTGGAATAGGCATAGCGGCCGTCCAGGGTTACCGCAATCCAGCAGGCCGCGGTCTGGTTTGTTGGAACGGAGCCATCGACGAGGCTGAGCGCCCCAGTCCGGCTGAGTTGGTAGGAAGAGACTGTACTCGCATTCGGAGCGCCGCCAGCGGCTTCCGACACGATCAACGTCCGCCACCGGGCAAAATCGAAGCCGAACGGCGTTTGGCCCGCCGAATCGACGATGGTTGGCGTCTGCCCGGGAGTCCCATTCGGTCCGACGGAATAGATTGTGATCTTGTTGGTAGCCTTTTCGGTAACGACGAGGCTTCTTCCGTCGGGGCTAAACTTGATCTCGGCAGGGCCGGTTCCCGTTGCGCTGAGCGGCCTTGTCGATCCGGCCATAGGTTGAAGTTTGCCTTTGCCGAGGCGAAAGCCCGAGATATTATCGCTGCCCGCGTTCAACACATAAACAAGGTCGTCGTCGATCGTGACGCTCACCGGCTTGTTGCCGCCGCTTGGGGCCTGAGCGAATGGTGTAAGGCCTCTCTCCTTTACCGCAAAAACCGTGACGTCGTTACTGCCGGCGTCCACCGCGAGCAGGAAGCGGTGGTCGCCGCTCAAAACGACGCCGCCTTGATTGCCAAGACCAGCGCCGCTGCCGCGCCCTCCGGTCGGAAATGTTCCCTGTAACGTCAGACTGCCGTTACATGCGCGCCGGTAGACTAGCACCGAATTGGCGGTGGCGTCATTGCTCATCGTATAGACGGCGCGCGGGTGGTCATAGCCCCCGCATGTTTCGGTCTCATGCGCAACCGCCGGAGCGATACCGAAGCCGCCGCAAAGGGTTGCCAACGCAGCAAGCGCCGCGCCGCAGGGCTTTAAAATGCTTTTCATAAATTTCTCCACAGAGCAAAATCATGCTGGTGGAATAGCCCAAACGGGCTGGTGCGAACCTGACCGTGGAACGAACCCGCAATCCTCACGGAAAATTTACGGCGGCATATATCATGTTACTGAATGTGAATTCGTTCCCTCGTTCTCTCATCCTGAGCTAGCAGGATCTTTGTTTCATCGCGAAGGACAGCAAGCGCCCTTCAAACGAGTCTCTGCCCCCGAAGTGCTGCTCCGGAGCATGATGAACGAAGCGTCTTTCTCCCCAAGCCCTGGGCAGCCTTCGCCGGCCGGGCAAAGACGCCGCCCTTTGCCTGCTCTTGACGAATCTCTCAGAAATTGCGGTACATAACTGTTGCGTTTCCCGGAACGGTTCCGCATCAACGCCAACCCAACAACGCTATGCTGGCGCCAAAGAGAATGAACAGCCAAAATCGAATTCTGGTGGTTGACGACGAGCCTCAGATCCGCGCGCTTCTGCGCAACTTGCTTGAGATGGAGGGCTATGCCGTCGACGAGGCTGCGAGCGGCCAGCAGATGATGTCGCTGCTCAACAAGGAACCGGTCAGCCTGGTCACGCTGGATCTCAACCTTGCTGGGGAAGATGGTCTTGCTCTGGCGCGCGACGTGCGCGCCAAGCGTAATGTTCCGATCATCATGATCACTGCCAAGTCCGATGATATTGACAAGGTCGTGGGTCTGGAGCTTGGTGCCGACGACTATATAACCAAGCCTTTTAACGTGCGGGAAGTTCTCGCCCGCGTCCGTTCGGTGCTCAGACGTTATGAATCGCCGCGGGCACAGACAACGGCAGGGCCAGGCGAGCGCAATAAATTTGCCTTCGCCGGTTGGATCGTCGACACCGCGGCGCGCGAGCTCAAGAGCACCTCAGGACAGAGGATGGAGCTAACGACCGCCGAGTTCGATCTGCTCGAGCTCTTTATAAGCCGGCCTGCGCGGGTTCTCTCGCGCAACGCAATCATGGACCTTTTGAAGGGGGAGGAATTTACGCCGCTCGATCGATCCGTTGACGCATTGGTAAGCCGTTTGCGCAAGAAGATCGAACCAGACCCCGAGCGGCCGTGTCTTATAAAGACCGTGCGAGGTACCGGTTACGTCTTTGCTGCCGATGTGACTCATTGCTCATCCAGCAATGCTCAATTAAAGCTCATTTCATGAGCGCCGACCGGATCGCCCTGCCTAGCTCGATATGGCTGTAAGGCTTGCGAAGCTTGAGGAGTCCATGAATGTCATCCTTCTCGCCAGTGCTGGCTTTGCTGCCAGCAAATCCGGAAGTCAGCAGCAGCTTTTGCGACGGGTTGCGCTTCCTGATTGCGCGCGCCAGATCGAAACCCGACATGCCGCCCGGCATGACGACGTCGCTGAAGACGAGATCGATGGGGCCGCCAGCCTCCAAAGCAGCGAGCGCGCTTTGCGCATCTGAGGTCGTTCGCACCTCATAGCCCAGAAACTTCACCATTTCGGCGGTGACGCGCAGGACATCGGGATCATCCTCGACGACAAGAATGGTCTCGCCTTTTCCATTCACCGGTGGCGCAGCCTTTTGTGATGCCAACTCAGCCTGCCCGCTTTCTTCGAGTCTCGGAAGGTAGATGCTCACGATCGTGCCGCGCCCCACTTCGCTAGAAAGCCCGACATGACCGCCCGACTGCTTGACGAAGCCGTAGACGGTGGCGAGCCCGAGCCCTGTACCCTTGCCCGGCGCCTTGGTCGTGAAGTAAGGTTCAAAGGCTCTTGCCAAGACCTCGGGCGGCATGCCCGAGCCGGTGTCCGACACCGCCAGCCGCACATAGCTGCCGGGCGGAAAGTCCTCGCCGGCGCGCTGACCCCTGTCATAGAGCCAGAGATTCCCGGTCTCGATGATGAGTCTGCCCCCGTTTGGCATCGCGTCGCGCGCGTTGATGGCGAGATTGAGGATGGCGTTTTCAATCTCGCTGATATCAACCAGCGTTCGCCACAGATTGCCGGCAAGGACAGTCGTGACGGTTATTTGGCCTCCGATTGTCCGGCGAAGCAATTCGAGCATATTGTTCACTTGCTCATTAAGGTTGGCCGGCGTTGGGGTCAGCCGCCGTTGACGCGCGAATGTCACCAATCGTTGACTGAGCCGCTCACCCATTTGGACCGCGCGTTCTGCTTCGCTCAGATAGCGCGCCAGCCGCTCGTCGCCGAGTTTCATTTCGAGCAGCTGAAGATTGCCCGAGATCACCGTCAAAAGATTGTTGAAGTCATGGGCTATGCCGCCGGTCAGCTCGCCCAGCGCCTCAAGACGTTGCGCTTGCCGCCGTTCTTCTTCGCGCTTTTGCTCCTGCGTCGCATCGCGGAAAATGCGGAGATAGCCGAAGAGATTGCCGCGGCTGTCGCGGTAAGGCACCCTTATGGTCGCGCCGGGAAAGACTTCGCCATTCTTGCGCCTGCAGCGAACGATCTGGGACGTTCGAGTTGGGTCTCCGTTACCCCTTGAGCTCGTTGCCTCGTTGATTGGCTTCCAAAATTCCGGGCGCGCATAGAATTTCGACGGCGCGCGCCAATGAGCTCGTCGGCGCCGTAGCCAAAGATCCGCTGGAGCGCCGGGTTGACCATGGTCGCCCGGTGCTGCGTATCCGTCAGGACGATTCCTTCGGGCGCGCTCTCGAAAACGCTGCGGAAAAGCGCTTGTTGCTTGCGCGCCTCCGCCTCCGACTGCTTGAGCTGCTCGAGAAGCTCCAGTTGACGTTTGCCGGCGCGTTGACGTTCGGTGATGTCGTGCAATACGCCGACGAATAGGCGGCGTCCTCCCTGTGCGGCCTCGCCAACGGAAAGCTCTACCGTCAGCCATGTCCCGTCTTTGCAGGCGGCCTTGACCTCGCGGCCATAGCCGATGATCTTGGCTTCGCCTGTCGTCAAATAGTTCTGGAGGTATTGGTTATGCGCACTCTGGTCTGGCTCGGGCATGAGCATGCTGACATTTTGCCCTGTTAACTCGCTCTCCTCATAGCCGAGCAAGCGTGTTGCGGCGGGGTTGGCCGACTGAATGAGACCTTTTTCGTCGATAGTGAAGATGGCATCGACGGCGGCCTCAAATACAGCCCGCAGGTGTTCCTCTCTGTCCTTGAGCGCCATCTCGGTCTGTTTGCGCTCGGTGATATCTTCGGAAAAGATCACAATGCCGGCAACTTGCCCATCGGCGCCGTGCCACGGGCGCACTTCCCACCGGACCCACTGCGTGCGGCCGTCCACCCGCTTAAATGGTTCTTCTTCGGCCCCTAGGACTTCGCCATTCAGAACACGGCGGTGAATCTCCCGCCAGCGATCCGGAATATCCGGGTACAAATCGTAATGCGACAGCCCGCGCAAATCGCGGCCTTCCAGTCCCGACTCGGCCAGCCAGCGATGGCTCACGGCGACATAGCGCATTTCGCGATCGAACATCGCCAAGGCGCCGGGCGCATATGTAACGAACAGCTGCAGCCGCGCCTCGCTGTCGCGCACTGCCCCCATGAGCTTGGCCTGCTCTTCCAAGGTCACCGCGCGCGCCTGAGCGCGACGCATGGCCTCGGTAACGCCGGTAATGAGAGCGCAGCTGAAGAGGAATGTCGCAAATGCCAGCCATTGGGCGGGGCTAGCAGGCGGTTCGATCCAAAGGGAAGCTGTCAACGCCGAGAGGACGGTTGCGAGAGCCCCGGCAGGCAACCCGCCGATCAGCGCCGCGAGCGTAATGGCAGGGTAAAATGTTATGTAGGTGCGGCGCGGTCCGAGTTCTTGGAGGATAACCAGCCGGAAGAATATGGCGAGAGCGACGAGCAAAATGCCAATGCCGAAGCGCCACCATAACGGCCTTTGCCTGGAGACGAGCGCAATTAGGGCGCTGTCGGCGCGCTCACGAAGAAGCGCCGCCTTGGCGCTCAGCCATTTTGCCCTGGCGTTGAGGTTGCCGTTGCCCAAGATTGGAGCCCGCAGCCCGAGCGTGAATTGTCCTGCTTCGGTTAAGCCGAAACATAAGGGAGCAATTTGTTACGTCTTGTTACACGCCTGGCAAACTCTCGTTACAAATTTCTGACAACTTATATCACGTCATTGACGACAATCAATGACAATTATCCATTCAACAATGCGTTTCGAACGGCGAACAAATGGGAGAAAGTTCGACAATGGAAACAACGACCCATAGCGCTGCCAAGGTGGAATCAACAGCGCAACGCGTGTCCGATATTGAAACCGTGACCAATATTGAAACAGCAAACCAAACCGAAAGCATCGTTTATGCCGCGGAGCGTCTGATTCGACAGACCGGTTTTCAGAAAACGACGGTTGCCGACATTGCACGCGAACTGCAAATGTCGCCGGCAAATATCTACCGATTCTTCGCATCGAGGTCCGAGATTAATGTCGCGGTGTGCCGCCGGATCTTTGATGAAATCGAACAGACCGTCGAGGAGGAAATTGCAGATTCTCCTGGTCCAGCTAGTACGACTCTGCGCGACATAATCCTTGCGATCAATCGGCTGAACACTCTACGCTTCATTACCGATCGCAAGTTGCACGAATTGTTCGAACTCGCCCACAATGAAAATTGGCCAATCCTACGAGAACACTGCCGGCGGCTGGACGAGCTCATCGAACAAACCATCAGAGAAGGCATGATGGCCGGCGAATTTCAGGCCGGCGATGCCAGGCTCGCATCCATTCTCTTCCGCAGCATCTGCCTCAGATTTTGCAACCCGCGGCTTACGGCGGAGGAGTCCCAGCCAACCTTCGAGCAGGTTGTCGATTTTTGCCTCGCTGCGCTTGCGGATCAGGAAGCCGCGGAGGGCGACCGGCAAATGTTGATAACGGCGTAAGGGTTCCGCCGCATCGGCGGTAAACAAAAATGTCCCCTCTCCCGCCCGTTGCATAGCCTGGCGGGAGAACCGCCAAACGTTCGCCGCGCTTAGCCCGCATTTCGGCTTGCGCGAACTGGGCGCAGCCCCGATGGATAGGTTTTTTTCGTGCAAAGAATGCGACTCGCTCCCCTATCCGATGACAGAATCTGGGTTGGGTTCCCTTCTTAGCGAGCTGCCAAGCCGTTGACGCTCCTCGGAAGTCCACTCACGCCCAGTAAGGGGGTGAGGCGGCCGTCTTGCGGGTTTATGCGGAAAACGTTGATGCCCGGAGCGCCTTGTTCATTCTGGTCAGGATTCAGCACATATAAGAATCGACCATCGAGGCTGATATCCAAATCGGTGGGTGAAAAAAGACTTTGGAAGCTCTCGTCAAACGTCACGCTGCCGTCCCGCTTGTTGATGGTGTAAAGAGAGACGGTGCTGCTCACGGTATTTGCGTTATAGGCGAATCGCCCGTCATTACTGACAACCGTCCAACAGGCGCCGCTCTCGTGTGCCTTAACGTCAGAGCTGACGAGCCGGAGGCTGCCGTCGTCGGAGACAATGTAAGAAGAAAGGGCGCCGGCGCCTGCGGCATCGTTGAAGTCATCCGAAATGAAAAGCTGGTTGCGGTTACTTAAGTAGAAGCCAAAAGGCGATTGGGCATCGGAAGGCGTCACTGTAGGTCCGCTAGCCCGCCCGTCCTTGCCCACCGTGTATGTGTCGATGTTGTTGGCGACTCTCTCGGTGACAACCAGCACTCTGCCGTCCGGTGTGAACTTGATTTGAGCGGGATGCGTGACGGCGGCGCTGAGGGGTCGCGTTGAGCGGCGCAGACGCGATAGTCTCCCCTCACCATTTATCACAAGCCCGGTAATATTGTCGCTCGCACCCACGTTGCCGCCGGCGTTGAGCACGTAGACGAGTTTTTGGTTCACGGTGACGCTGACCGGCAATGTACCACCAGAGCCTTCCCGGTCGAGCAGTTCCAGGCCCTTTTTCTTGACGGCAAAGACGGAAATATCGTTGCTGCCGGGATTTACCACGAACAGCAGGCTGTTATTATCGCTGAGCGCGAGGGCGCCGGCGTTAGAGAGTCCGAAGTCGGGCTCGCGGCCGCCCGTCCCCAGCCCTCCCGTTGGAAAAGCGCCTTCGAAACTCAGGCTGCCATCCCGCTCGCGCTCGAATACCAAGACCGAGTTGCCGGCGGGGTCATTCGACATAGTATAGACCGCACCCTGGTTCTCTTCTGCGAATGCGCGCGCCGATTGAAAAAGGCAGAGCAACGAAATAGCTGCCAAAAGTCGCTGCAAGTGACGGATGATGAGATTTGTCATAGCAGTGCCCCT
>JACXTT010001429.1_pt1 | contig 39619 bp, 32 predicted proteins | sample 9270951 | NCBI WGS metagenome assembly JACXTT01 (sample SAMN15532306, study PRJNA645909) | rock metagenome | isolation source: weathered quartz diorite | place: Puerto Rico | collected 2017-06-21
CCGCGGCCGTTTTTTGCTCGGCCGTCTTCGGCGCCTGGGTCTTCCACTGCTGAAACATCGCATCGCTCAGAATTTCGTTCCCCCGCCCTTCCGATACCAGCCGAACCGGCTGGTTTCCCAGGCCCAGTCCCCGCCTCAGGTTCGTCGGCAGTTGCACCCGCCCCTGCCCGTCGATCTCCTGGTCCTCGCCAAAATCGTTGGCCAGCCACAGCGTGTCCTTGCCCGCGTTTCCCCGCGTCCCCAGTTCTTTTTTTGTTTCCCGCCAGACCTGGGAGTTGTATAGTTGACCTGTGCGTCCGTTCAGGCTCGTCACAAACAGCTTCTTCTCGGGGAAAGCCGCAAAGTACTCCAGGAACACCGCCGGCAGCTTCAGCCGTCCCTTTTCGTCGACACGAGCCGGGAACATCCCGTTCGGGGCTTCAACCGGGGGCGTTGGAAGCTGTCCTGTCGTGTCGTCTGGCACCTTTTACCACTTTTAGCCACTTTTGGCCACGAGTAATGGTAGCGCGGGCTAAGTTGATTCGCAAGAGCTTTTTTCAAAATAATTCTGTGTTTATGCGGAGATAGCCGACCTACAAGCGGTCAGATGCGTTCCGCCTCCGCCCCAAGATATTGTGGCGTGATTTCTTCGTCTTTTCATCGCCTGAATAGATGGGCCGGCCAATTTGGCCTGCCTCCCCAAGCCAACACACAGTCCCCCACTTACGCGCCATCTGTTCGCGAAAAGCCCTCCGTGATACTCTGTTAACGATCTGAATGGGGATGCGGAGGCTTCGTGGGATTCTGTTCTTGCTGTGCTTACCTGCCTTGGCGCAGGTGAGCATTTCGCCGCCCACGCTGGTTCCCGGAATTCTCGGCTCCAGCTATCTCACTACCCAGAATTCGTCGGGGCTGGCCAGTTTCACCGGCTTCGCTTTTCAAGCCTCCGGCGGGACCGCGCCTTACACCTGGGGTTTGGGCGGCGGTTCGCTGCCGCCAGGCATGTCGATTCTCCCCAACGGACGCCTGCTGGGTATTCCCGCGGCGGAGGGCAGCTTCGATTTCACGGTCCGTGTAGTGGATTCAGCTTCTCGCAGCGCCACCCGCGACTACACTCTCGCGGTCGGACCCCGCATCCAAGCCACCTGGAACGGACGCGTCGGAAACACCGCCCAGGTGAACCATACTTGCACTTCGCTTTCCGGCGCTACCTTCACCTTCCTTATTTCCAGCGGTTCGCTGCCCCCCGGAATCACGCTCAACACCAGAAACGGCAACTACGGCGGCGTCCCCACTCTGGAAGGCATGTTCCATTATCAGTGGCAGTGCGCTTCCACGGCATTTACTCTCACTTTCGACGAGACTTTCGTCGTCGGCCCCCCGCAGCAGTTCAGTCTCCGCAACGGCGTCGTCGGGCAGGCCTATGACCGCCCCATCGTCTTCGACAGTTCCTTCGCCACCCCCATTCAGAATGCCGTCGTCGAAGGCGCTCTTCCTCCCGGCCTCGGAATCAATAATCCCCTCGCCCCCACCGTGAGCGGCACGCCCACCGCCCCAGGCCTGTACCTCTTCGCGGTGCGCTTTACTTCCGCCGCTGGTATGGTGTCCACGCGGCGTTATGTCATCTACATCGGCAATACCCCCACTATCCAGCTCTCGCTTAGCCAGATCGAGTTCAGTTCTCTCTCCGATGGCGCCCTGGACGAACAGCGCGTCGGCGTTCAAACCAACTCCCCCGGCCTGCGCTTCTCCACTCAGGTCCTCACGGAATCCGGCGGCGACTGGCTCAAAGTCTCGTCCACCAATCCCGCCCTTCCCGCCGGCCTCGACATTCAGGCCGACCCCACCGGCCTCGCTCCGGCCACTTATAAAGGTCGCATCGTCGTCTCCGCCGATCCGCCCGTCGAGCCTCAGGTGCTCGCCGTATCCTTTAATGTCGCCCCCGGCGCTCCGCCCAAGCCGGCTTTCGGCGCCGCCTGGATCGGCCTTCTGAATCCATCCGGCGGGTCCCCCGTCACCCGCCAGATCCGCATCTTCAACCGCGGCAGCGGCTCGTTCACTTTCCGGTCAAACACAGTGACGCGCGACGGTTCCCCCTGGCTGGCTCTTTCGCCGCCGGAAGGAACCGTCACCGCAAAAACGCCGCTCACCGCGTTCGTCACCGCCGACCCTACCGCCCTTCCGCCCGGCGTGTATCCCGGCCGCATCCTGCTTAGCGGAGGGGACGCGGGAAACGACGACCTCCGCGTCACGCTAGCCGTCACCCCCTCCGGCCCGCAGATTCAGCTCTCCCAAACCGGCCTCGTCTTCCGCTCCAGCGCCCCTTCGAACGAACAGGAGCTGTGGATCGCCAATTCCGGAACCGGCGTCCTCAACTGGCAGGCCGCGCCTGCCGCGGGCGCGCCCTGGCTCAAGTTGTCCGCCGCCTCCGGGGTGTCCACCGCCGGAAACCGGGGCAGCCGCATCCTCGCCAGCGTCGACCCGGGGAGCCTCGATCCCGGTGTGTACGACGGGCAGATCCGCGTCTCCGGCGCCGATGCCCCGAACTCCCCGCAGACCGTGCTGGTCCGCATGATTGTCCCCCGCAGCGACCAGCAGGTGGTCAACGTCAGCCCGCTCGGCATGCTCTTCGACGCCAGCGGCCAGCAGGATGTCGTCCTCCAGAACCTGGGCGCCGCCGTCTCCTACACCGCGCAAGCCGTCTTCCCGTCTGGAGACGAGTGGTTCCGCGTCGATCCCATTTCCGGCTCCCTGGGCCGCGGCGCCGTCCGCCGCCTGACCATCCGCGCCTCCAACGCCGAACTCAAGCCCGGCATATATCCGGCGCGCCTGCTGGTTCGCTGGGGCGATGCGCCCGACGCTTCCGCCGAGATCCAGCTCCTGCTGGTGATTCCCGGGTCCGGCAACTCCGCTTTCTCTTCCGCCAACCCCCGGCCCGATTCCGCCAACCCCGCGCTCTCGCCGCGCGAGCCTCCCGCCGCCGGCTGCGCGCCCACGCAGCTAGTGCCGTTGTTCACCACGCTGGCCGCCAATTTCCCCGCTGCGGTCGGCTGGCCCGTGCCGCTCGAAGTTCTGGTCGTCGATAGCTGCGGCCAGCGGCTCACCGGCGGAAGTGTGACCGTGTCGTTCTCGAACGGCGACCCCGCGCTGCCCATGCGCTCCCAGAGCGACGGCCGCTGGACCGGCACCTGGACCCCGCGCCGCGTCAACGACAATATGACCGTCACGGTCCGCGCACTCTGGCCGGAGCAGAAGCTGGAAGGCACGGCTAAGATCGGCGGATCTCTGCAAGGCCAGGTCGCCGGCACGCCCTGGATCAAAGATGACGGGATCGTGAGCTCCATCACTTTGGATCCGCAGGGCCTGTTGGCGCCGGGTAGCCTCTTCAGCGTTCTCGGCGAATCACTCTCCACAGCCGACGGAGCCGCCGCCGCGCTGCCCTTGCCCGCCGACCTCGGCGGCACGCGCGTTCTGGTGGCTGGCCGCGAGATCCCCCTCCGGGCCGCCGGCTCCAAAAAAGTCGACGGCATTCTTCCCTATGACCTGCCCGTCAACCTCACTCACCAGGTGATCGTCCTGCGCGGGACACAGATCTCAGTGCCCGAAACCCTCACCCTCGCGTCCTCACAGCCGGCCATCTTCTCTATGGATGGTTCGGGCAAGGGACAGGGCCAGGTTGAATTCCTCCTCGAAGATGGAAGCCGCACCCTGGCCAATGACCAGACACCGGCCCGCGCCGGTATGACCGTCCTCATCACCGCCGCCGGCCTCGGCCTTACCAATCCGCCCGTCAACGCCGGCGAAGCCCCGCCCGACTCCCCGCCCGCTAGCGTCGTCCTCCCTGTCAAAGTGAGGTTCGGGGACATCCTCGCCGATGCTGCCAAAGCCGAGCTGGTCCCCGCGCGCCCTGGCGTCTATCTCGTGACTGTCTCGATCCCCGACGGAGTTCCCTCCGGAAGTGCTATCCCCGTAACTCTCGCAGTCGACGGGCAGGAATCTCCGCCCGTCACCATGACGATTCAGTAGGCAGCCTCAGAATTAACGTCCGGCCCGGCGGTTCCACTCCGGGTTTTACAATTTTTGTCAACTTTTACCTGTACGCGTTAAATTCGAGCGGTACCCTGTCATCTTAGCCGCGTCGTACATTGTTATCTCATTCATTCCAGGATGTTTTAAACTTTGGCCGAGCATTTGCTTTCACTAGTGCATACAGTTCAAACCGGCCATTCAGCCGGCTCAGAGGAGACGACTAAAACAATGGACAACAACACCACAGCAGCTTTCCTTTCCGGTTTTCTTGGCGGTGTGGTCTTCGGCGCCATGGTAGCCATCAGCCTTTACCGGAAGTTTGAAGAATGGGAGCGGTCCGGCAGCACCATGATCGACGTCGCCCCGGCCGCGGCCGAGGACGGCGGGCACGCTCCGGTGGCCCTGATCAATGCCATCCAACAGGGCTAGGGCGATGCGGCCGGCAAACAAAGGAAAGCGGGGCTTCGTCCTCCTTACCACCGCGCTCAGCGGCATCGCTCTGTTCGGCATGATGGGGCTGGCGGTGGACATCGGACGTATGTACATCGTCAAGAATGAAGCTCAGACCTTCACTGACCTGGTGGCCATCGCCGCCACCAGGCAGCTCGATGGCACCGCCGACGGCGTCACGCGGGCCAGGCAGGAGGTCGCCAACAGCCGTATGAAGTGGAATTTCGCGACCACCACATTCAGCGGGAATACCGTCACCTTCAGCGCCGACAACCAGACCTGGACCGACGGGTCCACCAACGTCAAGCAGCTCAAATATGTCCTGGTCACAACCGATGTGGGCGTCGATTTGTTCTTCATCCCGATTGCTACCTCCAGCGGCAGCTCCATCAGCGCGCCTCCAGCCCTTCTTATCACCTCATTTCATACCACCATCAGCGTGAAATCTGCCGCCGCTCAGCAATTGGTGCAGACTTTTCCACCTACCCGGAACGGCGTGCTTCCCTTTGCACCGCTGGCGCACGATCCCGCCGACCCGAATTTCGGCTTCCATTCCGGCGATATCATCACCTTGCGCTGGCCGTCCAACGTTAATGGCAATAAGAAATTCTGCGAGGCTGATGACCAGCCGCAGTGGATCGCGCAGTCGACGATCGGAGACGGATCCGACCGCGGCTATATCCAGGAAACCAGCTCCGACGCCATCCGGCAGGCGGTTGAAAGCGATCGGATTTTCTATACGGTCACGCTCGGCCAGCCTGTGAACATGACTGGCGGCGTCAAGGCAACCCAGGCAGCCAGCCTCATAATTCGCGCCAACCAGGATCTGGATACCGTTTCTTCCACTTACGCCCAATACATCCAGCACGACCATAACGAGCGCCGGATCGGCGTGGTCCCCATCGTCAACGCCAACGACAACTTTCGCGTTGTCGGTTTCGCCAAGGTGTTCCTCCCGATGAATCAGGATCAGCAGGGTAACAAGGCCCTCTGCGCCGAATACGTCGGCAACTACTATCTCATCGACGGCGTGGATAAAGGCGGCACTGGCACCGATGTCGGCGTCTTCACAGTGAGGTTACTGCAATGAAATGGTTTTCTCTCCCCCGGGGCCGCAGGTCTTCCCGCCGTGGCAATGCCATGGTCGAGTTTGCGCTTTCGGCCCCGCTCCTCCTCTCCATCATGACCGGAACGTTCCAGTTCGGATACACGTTCTACGTTTACAATCAGCTCCAGATGGCGGTCCGGGCCGGCACGCGTTATGGCTCCCTGCGCGATTATCAGAGCGACGGCGCCTCCTGCGTCACCTCTGTCAAAGACTCGGTGAAGAATATCGTCGTCTACGGAAATCCGAGTCCTTCGGCCGGCGCTGCCCCTATCGTCCGCGGCCTCGCGACCTCCAATGTCAACGTCGACTATGCGCCTGACGCCAAAGGCGTCCCCACGATGGTCAGCGTCAGCATCAGCGGCTTCACGGTCAACGGACTCTTCGCAAAGTTCACTTTCAACGGCAAGCCTTTCGCCGAGGTTCCTTTTGGCGGCCGTTACGCCCCCAGCGAGTGCCCATAGGAGGAAATGATGAGCACATCTGCCAGAAATCGCCGGCGCCGCGGAAATACGCTCGTCGAATCTGCTCTCGTCATGATCGTTTTCCTCGCGATCCTGATTGCCATCGCGGACTTCGGACAGGTCCTCTTTTTCCATCAGTCCATTGTCGAAAGAGTCCGCGCCGGCCTCCGTTACGGCACCATCCACGCCTATGACGAGAGCGCCATCAAGAATTACATCCTCTTCAACAGTCCCAGCGCTCCGGCCGGCGCCTCCACGGGTTTTCTCGGCCTGACCAGTTCGAATTTACAGGTCACCCAGTCCGACGTCGGAACCAACACGGAGCGGATTACGGTCGCCGTTGTCAACTACAAGTTCTATTTGATCTCTCCCTGGATCGCCAAATCGTTTACTAACGGCAATGCCGTCATCGAAACCCTCCCGATGGAGTACCGGCAATAGCTCAGCAGAAATCCTCCTTCTCCCAATCTTCGCTATTCTATCTGCCAGTCAGCGTATGACTCCCCCCTCATGTGGGGGTCACATACCCACATCCGCGGGGAATTTACGGCTGCCTTATCTTTCAATCATTTACAAGCTGGCGCCCTGAAAATATGAGCGCAAAAGACCTGATATTGTCAAGACTTCCACCTTGGTACCCGCCAGACCAGATGAATAGACCTTGACGAGGGCTTGGATACGTACGAAATTGGATGTAGCACTAGGTAGTAACGTACGTACCGTGCCGATCTAGTCAGGGCGCACTCTACGCCATTTAGGCTGGCGACCAACTGAATAAAGCGTCTCTTCGGGCCTTATTCGCAGATGTCCGCGCCCCTTTTTGAAGGACCCGGCTCTCAAGTGAAGAACGAGCATCCATTGACGTCAACATTACTCGGGCAACGGCCCGCGCGGCCGCTCCCTGGCTCCACCCCCACTATGGCGTGGGCGAGAGGAGCCCGCTAATGCATTGTGGCGCGGGCGCGGCCCCCCAACTGCTTCGGAACCGGACGGCGCTTGGTGAGCGCTCCGAGAGCCCGGCCGATTTTCGCCGGAACTTGCGGATCGAGCCCTCGCCCGGCTCTAAGCGCCTCCAGGCACCTGCCACCCCCGCCAATCCGGCGATGCGCGCGCACGTCTCGGTCCTGCCGAGGATCGCCGCTTCCGACGTCCCCGTCCTCATCACGGGCGAGAGCGGAGTCGGCAAGGAAGTGTTCGCGCGGCAACTCCACGCAAAATCTCCGCGGGCCGGCAGGCCTTTCCTCAAGCTGAATTGCGCCGCCATGCCCGCCGACCTGCTGGAAAGCGAATTATTCGGTTACGAAAAAGGAGCATTTACCGGCGCCTACCAGACCAAGCCGGGAAAATTTGAACTGGCCAACGGCGGAATCATCTTGCTCGATGAGATCGGCGACATGGAATTCAGGCTCCAGGCCAAGCTCCTGCAGGTCCTCCAGGACCACGAATTTCAGCGCGTGGGCGGCAAGGAGACCATCCGCGTCGACGTCCGCCTTCTGGCCGCCACCCACCAGGACCTGGATGAAATGATGCGGTGCGGCCGGTTCCGCGAGGACCTCTATTATCGGCTCAACGTCATCAACATCTGCATCCCGCCCCTGCGGGAGCGAAGAGACGAAATCCTGCCCCTGGCAGAGCACTTCATGAGGCAGTATCGGATTCCGAATTCACCGAATCAGGAAATCCCGCCTCTGCTGCGAAAAGCTCTTCTCGACCACGACTGGCCTGGAAATATTCGCGAGCTCGAAAACATGATCCGCCGCTACCTGGTCGTCCAGGATGTCCAGGAAGCCTCCGACGAGTTGACGAATCACCAGCGGAAACGGCAGGAGCCACCCGCCTCCGTGGATGCGGCCCCCAAACCCGAACCCGCCGCTTCGCCCGAACTCGCCTCCACGCTCTCCATGGTGGAAGAGCGGAAGAACCAGGCCGAGGCTGAAATCATCCTCGACGCCTTATACGAAACCCGCTGGAACCGGCGCAAAGCCGCTGTCCTGCTCAACATCGAATACCGCTCGCTCATCTACCGCATGAAAAAACTCGGCATCGGAAACCGGTCTCAGTCTGAGCGCCGGTAGCGGTCGAAGCCGCTTTCGTTCCTGAGTGCCTTCACCGCTTTCGCGATGAAATCACACCCGTGTTGAACCCCAGCAAATTCAACCCGCCGTGGAAACGCGCATGCTCGATCTTGACGCAGGCGTCCATCACCACTTCCAGTCCCGCATCCAGCGCGTTCTGCGCCGCTTCCTCGTGAATCACCCCCAACTGCATCCAGATGACCTTGGCCCCCACCTCGATCGCTTCCTCGACGATGGCCGGAACCGCCGAAGGCTCGCGGAAGATGTCGACGATCTGCACCGGCGCGGGTACTTCTCTCAGCGAAGCGTAGCAGCGGACCCCCAGAATCTCCGTCTCCCGCGGATTCACGGGGAAAATCTCGTAGCCCGCCGCTTTCATGTACAACGCGGCGAAATGGCTGGGCCGCATCGGATTCGCCGAAAGACCCACCACCGCCAGCCGGCGGTAAGTCTCCAGAATCCGGATGCGGTCCCGAGGCGACGTGCGGAACCGCCCCGCGTTCACCGGAGAGTCGCCGCCGACGTACATCAGCCCTGCGATGCCGCCAGCGCCTGGTCCAGGTCCCAGAGAATGTCGTCGGTCTCTTCGATGCCCACCGACAACCGCACCATGTCGTCGGTCACGCCGGCCAGTTTCTTTTCGTCGTCGTTCAACTGGCGGTGCGTCGTCGAGGCCGGGTGGATCACCAGGCTCTTGGCGTCCCCGACGTTGGCCAGGTGCGAGAACATCTGCACGGCGTTGATGAATTTCTTGCCCGCCTCCATCCCGCCTTTGATGCCGAAGGTCAGGATGGCGCCGCTGCCGTCGGGCAGATATTTTTGCGCCAGCGAATAATACGGGCTCGACTTCAAGCCGCAATAGTTCACCCATGCCACGTGCTTGTGCCCGCCGAGGAATTCCGCCACCGCCTGCGCGTTCCGGGAATGGGCCTGCATGCGCAGCTTCAGCGTCTCCAGACCCTGCAGGAACAGGAACGCGTTGAACGGGCTCATCGACGTGCCCACGTCGCGCAGCCCTTCCACGCGCGCCTTAATAATGTAGGCCATGCCGCCGAACGTCTCGAAATACTTCAGTCCGTGATAGGCCTTCGTCGGCTCCGTGAACGATGGGAACTTGCCGTTCGCCCAGTTGAATTTGCCCCCGTCGACGATCACCCCGCCGATCGAGGTGCCGTGCCCGCCGATGAATTTTGTGGTCGAGTGCACTATCACGTCGGCGCCCCATTCGAACGGCCGGCAGAGGTAGGGAGACGCGAACGTGTTGTCGATCATCAGCGGCAGGCCCGCGTCGTGCGCGATCTTGGCCACCGCTTCGATGTCCAGCACGTTGATCCTCGGATTCGAGATCGTTTCGCCATAGATCAGCTTCGTTTTCGGCGTGATGGCTTTGCGGAAATTCTCCGGATCGTCCGGCTCCACGAACACCGTGTCGATCCCCAGCTTGCGGAGGCTGATATCGAACTGCGTCACCGTCCCGCCGTACAGCGTGGAGGACGAAACGATCTGGTCCCCCGCGTTCAGGATATTAATGATTCCGATGAATTGCGCCGCCTGTCCCGACGACATGGCCAGCGATCCGATGCCGCCTTCGAGCGCGGCCATCCGCTCCTCGAACACTCCCGTCGTCGGGTTCATGATGCGCGTATAGATGTTGCCGAAGCGCTGCAGATCGAACAACGCGGCGGCGTGATCGGTGTCTTCGAAGACGTAAGACGTCGTCTGATAAATGGGCACCGCTCGCGCGCCGGTGGCCGAATCGGGCTTCTGGCCGGCGTGCAGGGATTGAGTGCTGAATCCGAATTTGCGATCGCTGTCGTTCTCGGGCATAGACCGCCTATTCTATCGCTAAGTGGGCAGGCTTAAGCCTGGCCGGTAAAGATTTCACAGTTCCTTCAACCGTTGCCGTTGCCAGGCCGAGCCTCAATTTTGACATCCGGTTCGTCTCTCGCTTATAGTGGCATTGAGTAACGAATGTCGAGAACGAAAATCGACTATCATAGCTTTGCCGCAGACCGCGACCTCTACTCCGGCCTGATTCGCCTTCACGTGCTGCACCACGCCGTGGAAGAGCCGGTCTTCGGCCTCGGAATGCTCGAGGAGCTGGGCCGTCACGGCTACCGGATCAGTCCCGGCACGCTGTACCCGATCCTGCACGGCTTGGAGAAGAAGGGCTATCTGCGATCGGCCGAACAGCGTAGCGGCAAATCGCGCCGCAAAGTGTACCGGGCGACCGCCGCCGGCAAAAAGGCCCTCGCCGCCGCCAAAAGCAAAGTGCGGGAGCTGTTTCAGGAACTCATCATGGAAGGCGAATAGCCTGGTGCCCTTCCGACTCGGGGTCTGGCTGGCCTTCTCCGCCGCCGGCGTTTTAAGCGCACAGCCGCCTCCCCCCGCGGCCGGCCTGACCCTCGCCCAGGCTGTCGAGGCGGCCTTGAAGAACTACCCCTCGGTCCGCGTCTCCCAGGAGCAGATCAACGCCGCCGCCGCCGGAATTCAGCTTGCCCGCACAGCCTACCTGCCGCGCGTCGATGCGCTGGCCCAGGTAAACCGGGCCACCCGCAACAACGTTTTCGGAATGCTTCTGCCGCCCGGCCTCCCCTCGATTTCAGGACCCGTGATCGGCAGCAACAATTTCGGCGCCGTGTGGGGCAGCGCCGTGGGCGCCTTGGCCTCATGGGAGCCATTCGACTTCGGACTGCGGCGGGCCAACGTCTCCGCCGCCGGCGCCGCGCGCGCGCAGTTCGAAGCCGGCCTGAAGCGAGCGCAATTCGACGTCGCCGTGAGCACCGCCGATGCGTGGCTGACTCTGGCCGCGGCCCAGGAGACGGTACGCGCGGCGCAGGCCGGCGTGGACCGAGCCGCCGTAATTTTCCGCACAACCCATGCCCTGGCCGATGCGCAGCTCCGCCCGGGCGCGGATCAATCCCGCGCTGAAGCCGAGCTTGCCGCCGCGCGAACCCAGCTCATCCAGGCCCAGCAAGCTGTTGAGATCGCCCGCGCCACAGTCTCGCAATTCGTCGGGATGGAACCCGCCCGGATCGCCATCGCGGCACAAGGCGTGCAACAACTGCCGCCGGAGCAGGCCGCGACGCCCCCGGCCCCGGCCGCCAATCCGATCGCGGCCGAGCAGACCGCCGTCATCGAACAGACCCAAGCCCAGCTTCGCGCGCTGGCGCGATCCTATTTCCCGCGATTCTTCGCCGAAGCCGCGGCCTATGCGCGGGGCACTGGCGCCCGCCTGGACGGCTCCCGAATGGGCGGGCTCAACGGCCTCGCTCCCAGCGTCCAGAATTATGCGCTGGGTTTCAGCGTAACTTTTCCCGTCTTCGATCTCCCGGCGATTCACGCGCGGCAGGCCGCGCAGGCCGCCACGGTCCGCGCGGAAATCGCTCGATTTGAACGGATCTCGATCGATCTTCGCGCGCAGTGGAACCGCGCGGTGGCCGGCCTTCAGGGCAGCCGGCGCATCGCCGCCAACACTCCCGTGCAGGTGGCCGCCGCGCGAACCGCGACGCAGCAGGCCACAGCCCGCTACGAATCCGGCCTCGGGGCCATCGACCAGGTGGCCGATGCCCAGCGGCTGCTGACCCAGGCGGAAATCGACGACGCCCTGGCGCGGCTTGGCGTCTGGCGCGGGCTCCTCGGAGTCGCCGCCGCCGCCGGAGACATCCAGCCCTTCGTCATCGAGGCAAGCCAGTGACCCTGGGTACGGGTGGCTTCAGCTTGCCGGCCCGAGTTTGCAAGGTGATCTGCGACTCGTACTAGCCGCTCTCAGCAGGCCGATCACTGTCGTCGTAGCCCTCCTCGCCATAGCGATTGGCGCGTTCCTCGCCCTGCAACGAATGCCCGTCGACATCTTCCCCCAAGGCGGAGACCCGGCCATCTACGTCGCCCAGCCCTACGGCGGCATGGACCCCGCTCAAATGGAAGGCTACCTGACTTATTACTACGAGTATCACTTCCTCTACATCACCGGAATCGCCAACGTCTCGAGCAAAAGCATCCAGGGCGCCGCCCTCATGAAGCTCACGTTTCACGAGGGAGCGGACATGAACCAGGCCATGGCCGAAACTATCGGCTACGTGAACCGGGCCCGCGCGTTCATGCCGCCAGGTACCGTCCCGCCGTTCATTACGCGATTCGACGCGGGGAGCGTGGCCGTCGGCCAGCTCGTCTTCCACAGCTCCAACCGGACGCAGGGCGAGTTGCAGGATGTGGCCCTCAACCTCGTCCGGCCGCTGTTTGCCACCCTTCCCGGCGTCTCCGCTCCACCGCCGTTCGGCGGAAATCAGCGCACCATCGTGGTGATGCTCGATCCGGACAAACTCCGCCAGTATCGGATCTCGCCCGACGAAGCCATCGCCGCGGTCAGTAGGGGAAGCCTGGTCATGCCGTCCGGCAACATGTGGACCGGAACCGTGAATCGCATCGCCCGGACCAACGCCGCTTTGGGCGGCAACCTGGCCGAGCTCCTGAGCACGCCGATCCGGCCCCAGGCGGGCGCCACGGTCTATTTGCGCGACATCGGGACGATCGAAAACGGCGCCGACGTCATCACTGCGTACGCGCACGTCAACGGGAAGCGGACGGTATACATTCCCGTCACCAAGCGCTCGGACGCCTCCACGCTGGCGGTGATCGGCGCTGTGAAGGAGGCGCTTCCCAGATTCAGGAACGCGGTGCCGGAGGACGTCGAGGTCAGCCTGGAATTCGACCAGTCGCCCACGGTTACCAACTCTATCCGCAACCTGGTGACTGAAGGCCTGCTCGGCGCTGTCCTGACCGGACTGCTGGTCCTGCTCTTCCTGCGGGATTGGCGCAGCGCGCTCATCGTGGTGATGAATATTCCGTTCGCCCTCCTCGCCGCGGTCGTTCTGCTGTGGGCCACTGGCCAGACGGTCAACATCATGACGCTCGGCGGGCTCGCTCTCGCGGTCGGCGTGCTGGTGGACGAGGCAACGGTGTCCATCGAGAACATCCACACGCAGCTCCTTCCCGGAGTCTCGCGCGCCCTCGCGGTGCTCGAAGCATCGCGCCAGACCGCCGTGGCGCGGCTGCTGGCGATGCTCTGCATTCTGGCCGTGTTCGTTCCGTCCTTCTTTATGGCCGGCGTCAGCCGCCAGCTCTTCGTTCCGCTGTCGTTGGCCGTTGGCTTCTCGATGATGGCCTCCTACTTCCTGTCCAGCACGCTCGTACCGGTTTTTTCCACCTGGCTTCTGAAAGACGCTCACGGCGAGCAACAGGAAGGCGCCTTCGCGCGGTTGCGCTCTTTTTATTCCAGCTATCTCGACATCGTGCTGCGCCTGCGCTGGCCGGCCGCGCTGGCTTACCTGGCGGTTTCCTCCGCGCTTCTCTATTGGCTGGTCCCGGGCATGGGTACTGAGATCTTCCCCGAGTCCGGAGCATCCCCGTTCCGTATTCGCCTGCGCGCTCCTTCGGGAACGCGCGTCGAGGAAACCGAACGCATCGTGCTCCGCGCGCTGGCCGTGATTCAGCGCCAGCTCGGCGTCGGCAACATCGCCATCACCAGCGACTTCGTCGGCGTGGTTCCGTCCAGCTATCCTGTCAACCTGATTCATCTGTTCACCAGCGGACCCCAGGAAGCCGTGATCCAGGTGGCCTTGAAGCCGGAGGCGCGTCCAGGCGGGTCGCGGATAGAGGAAATGCGTGAAATGCTCCGCGCAAACCTCCGCCGCGAGTTGCCTCACTGCCAAGTATCGTTCGAACCGGGCGACATCATTGGCCAGGTGATGAGCTTTGGATCGCCAACTCCGGTCGAAGTCGCCGCGCAGGGCGCCAGCCTTCCTGACGTCACTGCTTTCGCTCGGAAAATTCGGGCGCAGCTTGCGCCTTTGCCCTTCCTGCGGGATCTGCAATACGGCCAGGAGCTCAACTATCCCACCATGGACATCCTCATCGACCGGGACCGCGCCGGCCAGTTCGGTCTCACCATGGCTGACGTTGCGCGGTCGGTGGTTCCGGCCACGTCGTCCTCCAGATTCACCCAGCCCAACTACTGGCGCGACCCGAACTCCGGCAACGCCTTCCAGCTTCAGGTGCAGCTTCCTCCGAACCGGATGCAGGGAATCGACGCGCTTGGCGACGTTCCCGTGATGCAGAACGGCCGCTCCGAGCCACGGCTGGCCGGCATCGCGACGCTGAATCCCGGAACCATGCCGGGATTGATCGAGCGCTTCAATGGCCAGCGGGTCGTCAGCCTGACGGCGAATGTTAACGGTATCACCATCGGCGATGCCGCCCGGGAATTGAGGGCTGCGGTGGCCAAGGCCGGGACTCCCCCGCGCGGAGTGACCGTCTCCTTTCGGGGTCAAATTCCGCCCCTGGAGCAGAGTATTTCCGGACTGCGCACCGGTTTGCTGCTCGCCATCCTGGTGATCTTTCTGTTGCTGGCGGCGAATTTTCAATCCATGCGGCTAGCCTTGGCGATCCTTCTAACCGTCCCCGCGGTGCTTTGCGGCGTGCTGATGATGCTGCGGCTGACCGGCACTACGCTGAACCTTCAGTCGTTCATGGGAGGGATCATGGCCATTGGAATCGCGGTGGCGAATTCGATTTTGCTGCTCTCGTTCGCGGAGCGGTTCCGCCGGCAGGGCGCCCCGCTTCTGGCCGCGGCCCGCGAAGGCGCCGCCGGCCGCCTGCGGCCAATTTTGATGACGGCGGCCGCGATGATCTTCGGCATGGTCCCCATGGCGATCGGAATGGGCGAGGGCGGATCGCAATCGGCGCCCCTAGGCCGCGCTGTAATCGGCGGCTTGCTGGTGTCCACGTTCGCCACGCTCACCATCCTGCCTTCGATCTACGCGATTTTACAGCGCCGGGCGTCCCTTGCTTCCGCATCGCTCAATCCAATGGATCCGGAGAGCCGATACTATGACGCGCATCAAAACTAGAGTCGTCATCCTCGCCCTGGCGCTTCCCGCACTGCTCCCTTCGCAGATGGGCGACCTCGCTCCGGTAGTCTCCAGACAGATTTCGAAAATCGCGGACCTACCCGGCGAGCTTCTCCCCTTTCTCAGCGTTTCTCTGCATGCCAAAGTGCCCGGCTATGTCGAGCGCATCCTGGTTGACCGCGGAACCGCGGTTCGCGAAGGCCAACTGCTTGCCGAGCTAAGTGCGCCGGAAATGGACGCGCGGATCGCCGAGGCCGAGTCCAAGGTTCAAGCCGCCGAGTCCGAACGTCTTCAATCCGAGGCCCAACTCGCCGCCGCGCAGAGCACTTACGACCGGTTGAAGAAGGCGGCGGAAACGCCCGGCGCAATCGCCGGAAACGAGCTCACGCAAATGGAGAAACAGGTGGAGGCGGACCGGGCACTGGTGCAATCCCGCCGCCAGGAAGGCCTCGCTGCGGAGGCCGCCGTGCAGGGTCAAAAGCAACTGCAGGCCTACCTGAAGATCACCGCTCCGTTCGATGGGATGGTGACCGAACGGCTGGTCCATCCCGGCGCGCTGGTCGGGGCAGGCTCCGGTTCCGTGCTCCTGGTCATCCAACAACTGTCTCAACTGAGGCTGGTAGTGGCCGTGCCCGAAGAATACGTGAGCGGCGTTCAGCAGGGAAGCAAAGTGGTTTTTCAGGTTCCCGCCCAGCCCGAGCGCACGTTCTCCGGTACCGTCGCCCGAGTCTCCCACTCTCTCGATAAGGCCACCAGGACGATGGCCGTGGAACTGGACGTCCTCAACCGCGACGGCGCGCTGGCGCCAGGAATGTATCCCACCGTGAAGTGGCCCGTCCGCCGGTCGCGTCCTGGCTTGTTCGTTCCACGGACGAGCGTGGTCACCACGACCGAACGGACATTCGTCGTCCGCATCCGCAACAGTCGTACCGAGCGGGTCGATGTCCGCAAAGGCGCCGCCGACGGCGATCTGCTCGAAGTTCTCGGCGATTTGAAGCCCGGCGACCTTGTTGTTCGCCACGCCACCGATGAGAATCTGTCGAATTAAGTAGGCTATCAGCCAACTCCAAGTACTAGCCGAAGGGCCCGCCCGCGCAGGCGAGAACTCCTGCGTCACGTTTTACGCCCGCCGCCGCAGCGTCCAGCAATACACCGCCGTGCCCACGGCGCCAATCCCGGCCGCCGTCAGAAAGTTTGCCTCGGGCGAGATCTTCCACAGGGCCGCCCCGATGAACGCCCCCAGGCTGACCGTCGTGTCCCGGATAAGATAGTATGCTCCGATCGCCGCCGCCCGCCCCTCCGCCGGCGCATACTGCACAATTAGCGCCTTCCGCGCCGGATCGCCGAATTCCTTCAGCCCGCGGATGACGAACGCCACCCCCAGCGCGGCGAAGCTATGCGCCGCCCAGAGCGACACTGGAAACAGCGTGAAAAACACGAACGTCGCGATCACGAACGGCTCCCGCCCGTACCGGTCGGCCAGACGCGCCACCGGCACGTAGCACGCGATAGCCGTCGCCATCTCAATCCCGGTCAGAATCCCGAACTGGATTGCGCTTACTCCTACCTGGTCCATCGCGTACAAGACGATCCACGCATACGGCAACCGCTCGCAGAAGCGGATCAGGATGTCGCTCCAAAGCAGCCTCCACAGCCGGGGATCGAACGTGCGTATCACCGCTGTCAGGCTGGCGCGGCGCCCTTCATTCTCGCGGCGCGTTTCCTCGATCCCCCGCTGCACGAAAATGGTGGCCACGCCCAGGACGATCGATACTGCCACGCCCATTCGGACGCCATTGACCACGCCGTACCGCTCCAGCAGCGTGCCGCCCACTACCGGCCCGATCAGAATCGGCACGCGCTTGATCAGCGACTGTACCCCGATCCCCATCGTGAGTTGGTTCTGCGCCAGCGTCGCGCCCACCAGCGAGAAATTCGCCGGCAGGGACAGGTTGCTCCATGCCAGAAACAGAAACATCCCGCCGATCACCGCGATCCAATGCGGATAAATCAGAACCACCACGTACCCGGTGATCGAAATCAGGTTGAACATCACCAGGGCCCGGCGATGTCCCCAGCGGTCCGTCAGCACTCCGCCCGGGTACGCGTACACCGCGCCGAGCAGCGTTTTGATGGCGTCGAACAACCCGATCACCGCCACCGACGCGCCGAGCGATTCCAGGTATTTAGGCAGGAATCGGACCCACATCTCCTCGCCCGCGCCGATGGCGACGATGGCCACCAGCAGCAGGACCAGGTTGCGCCGCAGTCCGAGGAATTCAGTAATCCGGCCCACCGCCGCGCTCCTCGCTCTCCTCTTCCGCCGGAAGCTCGAGGGCGTCGACAATCTCTGGATCCTGTGCCCGCCGCTTCAGAACGCGCAGGATGACGTAGGTGGAAAAGCCCGCCCGCAGCAGCTTGCGGTAGGCGGAGGCCAGTTCCTTCGGATCCTTCAGCAGGGAGCCCGGCCGCGCGCGAAGGATTTTACGGTCCACGTAGGCTTCCACCAGCGCGTCCTCCTCCACTCCCTCGTAGGCCTTGGCCACCGCCCGTTCGGCGACGGTTGGCGCCACGCTTCGCGCCCGCAGATCGCGTAGCACCCGCGCTTTGCCGAAGCCTTCCCGCTCCAGCCGTGTCCCGGCGTAGGATTCCGCCAGTTTGCGGTCGTCCAGATAGCCGTAATCCTTCAGCCGGGCGACGGTTTTGTCCACGTCTTCCGCCAGAACGGCCTTCGCCCGCAGCTTCTTCCTCAGCTCGGCCGCGCTGTGCGCCCGCCCGCCTAGGGCTCGCAACGCGTATTGGAACAGCGCCTCGGCGTCCAAACGCGGTGGGACTCGTTTTTTGGGAGCCCGCTCCATTCACTCGGAGTATACTGAACTTGAGGACGCCCGCCGCCGTATATCACTCAGTCTGCCCCCATGGCGCGCGCGGCGCGAAAGAAGGAGCTGATAAAAATGGCCGAGCAGAGTAACGGTCTTGGATATTTCATTGTCGGAATGGGAGTCGGAGTCGCGGTGGGAATGCTGCTGGCGCCCCGCTCCGGCGAAGAGACGCGCCGCATGCTGCGTGAAAAAGCCGACGAAGGCAAGGATTACGTCAGGGCCCGGGCGGATGAAAGCAAGGAGTACGTGCGCCGCCGTTCGGCCGACCTGCGTGAGTCCGCCGGAGAAGCCATTGACCGCAGCAAGGATGTCATCAACCGCCAGAAGGACCAGTTGAATGCCGCCCTTGAGGCCGGAAAACAGGCCTATCGGGAGGCCGTCAGCGAAGGCCCCGGCGCAGGCTGAGCGCCCATGCCCGCGGTTTTCCACGAGCCTTGCTGATTGTTGACGATACCGACGGTGTGAGATGACGGACGACGTCTTTCGATTCTGGGTCGCTATCTGCGCCGCGCTCGGCGCGCTGGCTACCATTGTGCAGGCCGTGTTGATCTTCGCGATTCACAGGACCGCGCGGGGAATTAACCAGCGCGCCGAAGCCCTGCAAGGCCGGGCGGAGACCGCCTTGGACTCGATGAAACAGATGGTCGAGGAGAACCGGCCCAAGATCGCCGACATCACCAGCCAGGCCGCCGAGGTCGTCTCCTCAGCCAAGGTGCAGATGGCGCGCCTCGACGTGTTTATGGCCGATGCTACCGAGCAGGCGAGGGTGCAAATGGACCGCGTGGATGCCATTGTGCTTGACACCATGGGCAAGGTCCAGGAAACCACTGCCGTCATGCAGTCCACAATCTTGAAGCCGGTTCGCGAAGTCAACGGTGTCGTCTCCGGACTGCGCGCGGCCCTCTCGGCATACTCCAAGTCCGCCCGCACGCCCGTCGACAGCGCCACCCAGGACGAAGAGATGTTCATCTGACGTGGTCGACATCCACAGCCACATCCTTTATGGCTTGGACGACGGCGCCGTGGACCGCGATCAGTCGCTGGCCATGCTGGAGGTGGCGGTCGCCGGCGGCACCACCGACATTGTCGCCACTCCCCACGCCAACATCGAATACAAGTGGCAGCCCGACGTGATAGAGGAGCGGATCGCCGACCTCCAGTCCGCGGCTGGCGATTCCATCCGCATCCACCGCGGATGCGACTTCCATCTGGCCTTCGACAATATTCAGGACGCTCTCGCGCATCCCAACAAGTACACCATCAATCACCGCAACTACCTCCTGGTCGAGTTCAGCGACCTGCTGATTCCCAAAACCACGGACGAGGTCTTCCGTCAGATGCTGAACGCGGGCATGGTTCCCGTCATCACCCATCCCGAACGCAATCAGTTGATCCAGTTGCGTCTTCAGAAACTCGAGGAGTGGGTCGAGGCTGGTTGCCTGCTGCAGGTGACGGCTCTGTCGTTTCTCGGCCGCTTCGGCCGCCGCGCCAAATCGTTCTCCGATCTCCTGCTCAAGAAGCGCATCGTCCACATCGTTGCCAGCGACGCTCACGACACAAAGCACCGCCCGCCGGTGCTCGGTGAAGCGCGGCGTTACGTTGCCAAGGCCGCCGGCGAAGCCCTGGCCGAGGCGCTTTTCGTCACCAACCCCGCCGCCACGCTCACCGGAGAACCGATTAAGGCTAATGCCTTCCATCCTGAAGAGGAAAAAAAATGGTACCGCTTCTGGTAACAAACGGCCCAGCGCGGGTCGAGACCGCTTTTTTGCCTACCGGCTTCCAGCGCGAATATCCCCTCATTAGGGTGACCCAGCCCCCCGCACCAAATCTCCAAGCACCCCGGCCTTATGTGCTTCCATTTTTCATAAACCGCGCTTACTCTAATCCCTAGGGGAGTTGCCAACCTAGCGCCCTCTTGGCATCAGACTGCCGGTTCCGGTCACGCAGATTGCAGCTCCCCGAGTTTACGGATTGCTCCGGGATTTTTCACTCGGCCGGCGGTGTCCACTTCTCTCCGCATTCAAAGACCTTGAACCGCTGCAAAGGCCGGTGCCCCAGCATATGCTCGATAAACCGGTTGATGTCCACGGTATTATTCGCGAACATCCCGTAGTGCATGGGGACCAGCCACCGCGCCTCCATGTCTTCAGCCAGTTGCGCGGCTTCAGTCACGTCGAGCGTGGTCTCTTCCGCGGTTCTTCCGCTGATGGGCAGCAGCGCGACGTCCACGGTGTACGGCCGCAGCCGTTCCACCAGGCCCTCGTATCGCACTGTGTCTCCCGCGTGATAAATCGTAAAACCCCCGAAGCGCACCAGGTAGCCGAGGTACGGATACCCCCCAGAAGGCGACCATTCCAGTTCCCCGTGCGCTGACGGTACGGCATAGATTCGGTCGTCGAGATACTCCACGCGCAGGTTCGAATCCGTCCAGACCATCCGCTCGTAAGGAATTCCCAGCGAGTGCGCGTGTTCCCCGATGCGCCGCGGAACCACCAGCTTGGCCCGCCGGGAAGCCTGCAGGATGCCCGGCACCGTTCCCGGGTCCAGGTGGTCGGCGTGGCTGTGCGTGCACAGGACCAGCCCGGCGTGGACCACCTCCGAGCCGCCCAGCGGAGCGGCCAGCATCCGCTCCCCGGCCCGGTCGGAAAGACAGGGATCGACGTAGAGGATGGAGGTCCGGTACTTGAGCGCGAACCCGCTGTGGCCCAGCCACCATAATGTCGGCGCGGGACATTCCAGTCCTGCAATCTCCTCCGCCAGCCGGTTAGCCGGGCCTTGCGGGAACTGGGTTTCTTCGGTCATGAGATTCCCGTATTGTAATGGAGCCGGCCTCACCCGGGTATCCTTTAAGACATGAGGATGACCCACATCGGGATGACCCGGATCGGGATAACCCGGATCGGGATAACAATGGCTGCTTTTGCTCTGTCCGCGATTGCGTCCGCCGAAGTGCGCACCCTGACGCTGCGCGACGCCATCGACATGGCGCTGAAACAAAATCCCGACCTGATTCTCTCCCGGCTCGACGAGCGCAAGGCGCAGGAGGACGTTCAGGTCGCGCGGGACCCGTTCACGCCGCGCATCGTCGTGGGCAGCGGTCTGGCCTACAATAACGGCTTCCCTCTGTCCATCGAAGGCTCGGCGCCCTCCGTCTTCCGGGCCACCGCCAGCCAGTACCTGATCAATCGCCAGCAGACCTGGACGCTCGCCAAGGCGCGCGAGAACGCCCGCGGCGCGACCATCGCCTCGGCTTCCAAGCAGGACGACATCGTCTTTCGCGTCGCCACCCTCTTTCTCGACGCCGAACGCGCGGCGCGCGGCCTCGACGTCGCCCGCCGGCAGGTGGAGAGCCTGGAGAAAGTCGCGCAGGCCGTGCGGACGCGCGTCGACGAGGGCCGCGAGCTGGAACTCGAATATAAGCGCGCGCTCGCCAATCTGGCCCGCGCCCGCCAGAGAACAGGCCTGCTGGAGGGTGACCGCGTGACCGCCGAGAGCGCCCTCGCCGGCGCCCTCGGATTCGAGGAAGGCGATCAGGCCCGGCCGATGGAAGGCCCGCGTCCGATGCCCGAGCTGCCCGCCTCCGAGGATGAGGCGGCCGAACAGGCCCTCCGCAACAGCCGACAGCTAAAGAAAATCGAGTCTGACCTGCTGGCCGAAGGCCTGGACATCAAGGCGCAGAGAGCGGCTCGGCTCCCCCGCGTCGATCTGGTGGCTCAATACGGCCTGTTCGCCCGCTACAACAACTACGACGACTACTTCCGCTCCTTCCAGCGCCACAACGGGCAGCTCGGAATGTCGTTCCAATGGCCGGTGCTGGTGGGTCCGGCGACCCGCGCCTTGGAAGCCCAGGCGCAGGTCAATCAGAGCCGCCTCCGCGTGCAGCGCAACGCCGCGCGCAACCGCATCTCGCTGGACGTTCGCAAGAGCTTCCGGGATATTGAGCAGTCCCGCGCCTCGGCCGACGTGGCCCGGCTCGACCTCGACGTGGCGCGCGAACAAGTTTCGGTCTTCCTGGCTCTGATGAACGAAGGTAAAGCCTCGATGCGCCAGATGGAAGAAGCCCGCTTCATCGAAAACGAAAAGTGGCTGGTCTTCTTTGACGCTCAATACGGGCTGGAGCGAGCACAACTGGACCTGCTCCGCCAGACCGGCATGCTGGCCTCGTTGCGATAAGGCTTACCGCTTCGAAGCCTTCTGCGCGTACTCCCGATTCAACGTGCCTTTCGCCGTCGCCACTTCGAGCAGCGTCGGGTAGAACTGAACGAACGTGTTCTCTACCGCCGCGTTCTGACTGTGGCAGGAGTTGCAGTTCGAATCGGCGCCTAAAGGTGCGGCCTTGTCGCCGCGGCCGAAGTTGAAGTAGGCCCATTTCCGCGGGAACCGGGCTTCATCCTTCACCGCGGACTCCACGGAAACGACCTCGGTTTGGTAATGGCCCGCGTTGTTGATAGAGCCTTTCCCGGCGGATCTCCAGGATGAACATGGTCTTGTCCGGCCACTTCCCGCTTTCGACGAAGGCGCGGTACGCGGCCCGCTCGATGAACACATTGTCGAACATCGGGTTTCCGCCATCGGCCTGCGCGGCGGGGCCGTAGGTCATTCCCAGGCCGGAGCTGAGATACACCCATTCCCGGTAATTCTTGGGGAGCAGGAGTTGCCCGTCGGCGGAAAACTGAGGCGCCTGCGGGAATGCCTGCGAGCCCAGGCTCAAACCCGCCAGGACGATCAGAACGGTTTTCTTCATGAGGATCTTCAATCATAGACGCCAGCCGGCGCGAATCGTACCATGCGGCGGTGACGCGGGGGAGAACGCCTGCGCCGCGTCAATTTGCCGCTCGACACGGCGGCCAAAATGAGGTTTCATAAGGTGAGGGTCTTCATGCGTCGGGCGATGGGATCGCTGCTGCTGGCACTCTTCAGCTTTTCGCTGATGGGGCCCGTGTTGCGTTCGGTTGGGGGCAGGGAAGTCGCCCCATGCTGCCGGCGCGACGGCAAGCATCGCTGCGCGGCCATGAGCGACGCCGTCCGGCCGGATAGCCCGGCCTGGAACACTGCTCAATCGAAATGCCCATTTGTTCCAGGAGCCGGCTTTGCGCCCAGCGATGCCAGGTACATCCTGGCGCCGTCTGCGGCGAGTTTGACGCTGGTTGCTCCGGACGGCCACGCCATTCAGCGGCCAAGCCCAGGGCATCCGCACATCAGCTTTGACTCTTCTCTCCCGAAACGCGGACCCCCCGTTCTCCCTTCCTAGCTCGTCCAGCGTTGTTTTCGACAATCAGGAGGGAATATGAAATCGTGGCTCATTCGCGGGCTCACGCTCGCATTGCTTGGCGCCGAGGCCGGCGCGCTCGAAGCTCAGGAATCGGTCAACTATGCGACCGTCGGCGGGCGTGTTACCGATCCCTCGGGCGCGGTTGTGCAGGGCGCGATGGTTTCGGCCCGGCAGACGGAAACCAATCTCACCAGCAGCGCAAAGACAGACTCGGACGGACGCTTCCGGTTCCCCTATCTCCGCGTGGGCCCGTACCAGATTAGGGTTCAGCGGCAGGGGTTCGCCGACGCGGTCCGATCCGTCACCCTGACCGTCGGCTCGGCGTTCGACCTGCCTGTGGCCCTTGCGGTTGAGTCGCCGGAAATCAGCGTCACGGTCAACGACGAACCGGCCGTGCTGGAAGCCGCGCGGACTCAGATCGCGGGCACCGTTTCGCAAGCTGAAGTGCAGGCCCTGCCTCTGAACGGGCGCAACTTCCTGGACCTCGCGCTGCTGATTCCGGGCGTGTCGCCCACCAATACAGCCAGCAACCAGCTCTTCGCGGAGACCTCCGCCGTGCCCGGCCAGGGTATCTCGGTTGGCAGCCAGCGCAACTTCTCCAACAACTTCATCGTAGACGGCCTTTCCGCCAACGATGACGCGGCGGGCTTGAGTGGCATCTTCTACGGCCTCGACGTGGTGCACGAGTTTCAAGTGGTGACCTCCGGCGGCCAGGCCGAACTGGGGCGGGCGCTGGGCGGCTATATCAGCGTGGTCACCAAGAGCGGCACCAACGATCTGCACGGCGACCTCTATGGCTACCTGCGAAACCAGCGCTTCAACGCGGACAATCCGCTGTCGAACACGCGGCTTCCGTACACTCAGACGCAGTACGGCGCAAGCCTGGGCGGCCCGGTCGCGCGCGACCGGAGCTTCTACTTCGCCAATTTCGAGCAGCGGCTGCTGAACCAGAGCGGCCTCATCACTATCGCGCCGGCCAGCGTCGACGCGATCAACGCGCGGCTTCGCCTGGCGGGCTATCAGGGGTCGCCCATCGCCACCGGCCTCTATCCGAATCCTGTTCACAACACCAACTTCCTGGCCAAGCTGGATCACCAGTTCAGCGCGAGGGACCAGTTCAGCATCCGCTACAGTCTCTACGACGCAGGCAGCACGAACTCCCGCGGCGCGGGCGCGTTGAACGCGGCTACCGCCTCGGCCGGGCTGGACAATCGGGACCAGACGGTGGCGGTCAGCAATGTGGCGACCTTGTCGGCGCGCACGGTCAACGAAACGCGGGGACAGTTCACGCACAGCGATCTTCGCGCGCTGCCGAGCGATCCGATCGGGCCCGCGGTCAGCATCGCGGGCGTGGCGACGTTCGGCACGCTGTCGGGCTCGCCGACTGGACGCCTGAACCATCTGTACGAGGTCGTGGACAACCTCTCGCACCAGGCCGGAGCGCACGCGCTGCGAGTGGGCGCGGGCTTCCTGTACAACGACACTACCATCACCTTTCCGCGGTCGGTTCGCGGCAGTTATTCGTTTGCGTCGCTGGCCGCCTTTCAGAGCGGAACCTATAACAACGCCGGCTTCACGCAGACCTTCGGTAACACCGTGGTGGCCCAGACCAATCCCAATATCGGCTTCTACGCCCAGGACGAGTGGAAGGTGAGCCCACGCTTCACGCTGAATCTTGGCCTCCGCTACGACTTGCAGTTCCTGAAGACCATCTCCACGGACACCAACAACGTCTCGCCGCGGGCCGGGTTCGCCTGGTCGCCATTTGTGTCGCGGCGCACGGTGGTTCGCGGCAGCTTCGGGCTGTTCTACGACCGCGTGCCTTTGAGGGCGCTGGCTAACGCGCTGCTGTCGAGCGGGAATACGACTACCGCCGGCATCGACAGCCAGTTGAGCGTCAGCCTTTCGCCGGCGCAGGCCGGGGCGCCGGTGTTCCCGGCGATCCTGCCGCCGGGAGCGCTGCCGGCGGGAGTGCTGTTCAACTTCACGACGATGAATCCCCGGATGCAGAATGCGTATTCGGCGCAGGGCAGCTTCGAGATCGAGCAGCAACTGGGCGGGCACAGCACGCTCAGCGTGGGCTACCAGCATCTGCGAGGGCTTCACCTGATCATGTCGGTGAACCAGAACGTGCCGTCCTGTGTGGCGTCGGGAACCAACAACGGATGCCGCCCGAACCCGAACTACGCCAACAATAGCCAATATTCCTCGCTGGCGGACTCGCGGTATGACGGCCTGCACGTCTCCTTCGTGCAGAGGCCGGTGCGATGGGGCGGCTATCGCATCTCCTACACATGGTCGAAGGCGCTGGACAACGTGGGCGAGTTCTTCTTCAGCTCGCCCGTCGACAACTTCAATATCTGGCGGGACTACGGGCGGTCCGACGACGACCAGCGACACCGCGTGGTGTTCGAGGGCAGCTTGTATACGCCTCTTGGCTTTCAGTTGAGCGGCATGCTGCAGTACTATTCGGCGCTGCCGTTGAACATCACCTCGGGAGTGACGACAGTGCAGGGCACCGCGGGCCGTCCGCTGGTGAACGGAGCGTTCATCGGGCGCAACGCGGGCACGGGCAATGACCTGTTCAGCGTGAGCGCCCGGTTGAGCCGCAGCTTCCGGATTACGGAGCGCCTGCGCTTGGAAGGAATGGCCGAGGCGTTCAATCTGCTCAACCATAGGAATAACCTGACGCGGAATGCCAACTTCGGTGCGGGGGCATATCCGGACAACCCGTCGCCTGCATTCGGGCAGGTGACTGCGGTGCAGGATCCGCGGTCGCTGCAGTTCGCGCTGAGATTCAGGTTTTGATGAGGGGAGACAGGGTTCATGGTTAGCTATCTCTGGGCCGCGGTAGTGGTGGCAAGTCTGGGACCGATGGGTCCGGAGGCTCCGGCGCGGGAGCCGCAACTGGCGGTCAGCGGATCCACGGCTGCACTGGCGTTCGGCGCGGGGAAGGCGATCTACTTCAGCGTGTCGCACGACGGCGGCCAGGTCTTCGGCGTGCCGGTCAAGGTGGCCGAGGCTGAAGTGCTGCCGCTGAACCGGCATCGCGGGCCGCGTATCGCGATGGCGGACGGAGCGATCGTGATCAGCGCGGTCACGGGCAAGACGCTGAGCCAGGGGGCGCACTCGCACGGGCTGCCTTCGGACGGAGACCTGCGGGCTTGGCGGTCGGCCGACGGCGGGAAGACATGGTCGGGCGGGATCGTCATCAACGATATTCCCGGCGCGGCGACGGAGGGGCTGCATTCGCTGGCCGCCGGAGCGCGAGGCCGGCTCTTCGCGGCGTGGCTCGACAAGCGCGAGCCTGGCGCCGTTCGGCTGTACGGGGCGCGCTCGACGGACGGCGGAGTGACTTGGTCGAAGAACATTCTGATCTACCAGTCGCCGGACGGAAGCATCTGCCAGTGCTGCCATCCGTCGGTGGCGATGGATGCAAACGGCGAGATCGTGGTGATGTGGCGCAACTGGCTGCAAGGGTCGCGCGACATGTACCTGGCGCGGTCGCGTGATGGGCTGGAGTTCGGCAAGCCGGAGAAACTCGGGAAGGGTACCTGGCCGCTGAACGCCTGCCCGATGGACGGCGGCGGGATTGCAATCGCCGGGGGCCGGGTGGTGACGGCGTGGCGCCGCGAGCGCCAGATCTTCCTGGCGAGCCCTGGCGAGAAGGAAATCAGCGCCGGCGAGGGAATCGACGTCGCGGTCTCCGGAGGGCCGTCCGGTGTTTATGCCGTCTGGTCCGGGCAGGGCGGGGTGAAGGCGCTGACGCCTGGCCGGAAGGAGGCTCTCGTGCTGGCGCCGAAAGGGGGCTTTCCGAGCGTCGCCGGACTACCGGACGGGAGGGCGCTGGCGGCTTGGGAAGCCGATGGGCGGATTGTGGTGCAGGCGATTCCTTGAGCCCGCACGGGAACCGTAACTTTCTCGCAACTAGTGGGTTATATTGTGGTTAGTCCCATCCATGGTTCTTGTCCGGTTCGTATTTGCAATGCTGCTGGCGTTCCCTGCGCTGGCGGCCACTTTCGGCACGGTTGTCCCCTTGCTCGGGGGCGCGGCGGACATCGTTATTGACGATGCGCGCGGCCGGCTTTACCTGGTCAACACCAATTCCAGCCGGGTGGAGTTCTACTCCATCGCCCAGCGCCGCTTCCTGAATCCGGTCCGAACCGATCTGCACCCTCTGTCGGCGGCACTCTCGCGGAGCGGGAAGCTCCTGTACGTCACCTGCCATGACCAGGCTTCTCTGAACGTCATCGATCTGGACACTTCGGCGGTGGTCAAGCGCATCAACCTGCCGGCCAAGCCGGAAGGCGTGGCCGTAGGCAACGACGAGCGGGCGCTGATCACGACCATCGGCACGGGCCAGGGCAACATCGTCAACAACCTGATCCTCTACGATCCGCGGGCGGAGTTGGGCAAGGACATCTTGGCCATTCCGGTGACCATTCCGGCTCCGGGCTCGCCGGTGACGCCACCGGCCGGCAGGCCCGCGTATGCCACGCGCAGCATGCTGGAGACCACGCGCGACGGCCGCTTCGTGGTGGGAGTTAACAACGTCGGCGCCACGCGGATCGTGTTCGTGTACGAAGTGGCCTCGGCCACGGTGCTGCGGTCGCGGGTGGTGGCCGGCGTCTCGAACGTGATCTCGATCTCGCCCGGCGGCGAGAAGTTCATGGCCGGGCTGACTCTCTTCGAGACTTCCACGCTGACGGTTCTGGCGCAGCAGAATGCCTCCAACGCGCCGTTTTCATTCCCCGGCGGCGCGGCCAACAACTTCAACACGCAGCAGAACCAGGGCGGCAGCGTATTCTCGGTGGACAGCAACACGCTGTATTCGGCGTTCAATATCGCCCCCGTGCAGAACCCGCCGGCGCGGCCGAACGTCAGCCGGCTGCTGCTGAACGATCCGGACAACCTGCTGATCACGCTGGGACTGCAATTGCCGGAAAACCTGGCCGGCAAGATCGCGATCTCCGGCGACGGCACGATGCTCTTCGCGCTGTCGGAATCCGGCTTCGTCATCCTGCCGATCAGCACGATCTTCCAGAGCCCGATCGCCGTGCCGGAAAGCACGGTGGCGCTGCTCTCGAACGACCAATGCGGCGTAGCGGCGGCGCAACGCACGGCCGCGGTGAGCGTCGGCAACATCGGACGCGGCCGGCTGACCGCTTCGGCGCAGTTGCTGATGCTGCCGCCGACCGGCAATCCGGGACTGGGCGGTTTCGGCGGGCCCGGCGGCGGTGGACCGGGCGGAGGGATCATCATCATTCTGCCTCCAGTGGCCGGCGGCGGCGGGGGCTTCCCGGTGGGCGGAGCGGGCGCGGCGGGCGGCTTTGCGGCCCAGCAGAGCGTCCAAGCCAATAGCCCCACGGTTCAGACGCAGAACACCCCGGCCGGATCCATGATCAACTTCCGCTTCAATCCGGCTGCGGCGCGCACGCAGGGCACGGTGCCTCCGCACAACTTCCTGATCCAGTCGAACGAAGCCATCAATATCCCGCCGAACGTCAAAATATTCCAGAATTTCCGCGATTCGGAAGCGCGCTCCAACCTGATCCCGATTCCGGTCAATGCCGCCGATAACGAAGGACTCTTCGACATGCTGGTGGACGACCAGCGGCAGCGGCTCTATATCGCCAATTCCGGCTTGAACCGCGTGGAAGTGTTCGACCTGCGCACGCGTAAGCTGCTGGCTCCGATCAAGGTCGGGCAACTTCCGCACTCGATGGCGTTCGATATTGACGGAGTGCGGCTGTACGTGGGCAACAGCGGCTCGGAGACGATCTCGGTGGTGGATCTGGATCGCGGACGCCAGATCGGACTGGTGCGCTTTCCGCCGCTGCCGTTCAACGCCAACGTGGCGCTGGCGACGCCCAACGTGATCGCGTCCAGCCAGCGCGGGGCGCACGTAATCGTTTCGGCTGGGACCAACAACTCCACGCTGTGGCGCATCCTGGGCAACGAGGTGGTTCCGAAGCCGCTGACCTCGCCTGTATTCGGCGGCGCGCGCGTGCTGCCGGGGCCGAACCAGACCATGGTGTCGACGCCGAACGGCGAGTACACGATGCTGCTGGCTGGGAACGGCAACGTCTATCTGTACGACTCGTCGGTGGACGAATGGGTGGCCGGCCGGCAGTTGTTCGGCCCGGCAAACAATCCCACGCTGGCGCCGATTCAGGGATATTTCGGACCGGTGGCGGCCGGGCCGCGCGGGCAATATTATGTGGCCAACGGGCTGGTTCTGAATTCGGCGTTGACGCCGGTGGCCAGCAACCCGAGCATTCCGGTTCCCGGACCGGTGCCCGGCGGCGGCATCCCGGGGCGTGCGCCGGCGACGACAAGCCGGCCGATCGCCGCGGTGGCCGCGGCGGGCAACACGACGTTCCTGCGCTTCTCGCAGCCGGTCCAAGCTGCCGCCAACGCCGCGGCGCCTGCCGTCGCCGACCTTCCGACGGTGGAAGTGGTGGACGTGAATTCCGGCCTGACCATGCGCAGCGCGCCGGCGCTGGAGCCTCCGCTGGCCCGGGTGGTGGGCAACCAGACGCAGCGCGTCACCGGGCGGACGATGGCGTTCGATCAGCAGAACAACGTGGCCTACGTCTTGACCACAAGCGGCCTGAGCGTGGTTCCGATGCAGCCGGTGCAGCCGGCCGAGCGTCCGGTGATCGCGGCCAACGGCATCGTGTCGACGGCGAACTATTCGACCGCGCTGGCGCCGGGAAGCCTTGCGGCGGTGTTCGGGAGGAACCTGGCGGCGAGCGCCTCATCGCCCGGCGCACTGCTTCCTATGACGCTGGGCGGCGCGTGCGTGACGCTGAACAACCAGCCGATGCCGCTGTTCTCGACAGCCGAAGGCCAGATCAACGCGCAGATTCCGCCGGAGCTGGCGGCGGGCCGCTACTCTCTGGTGGTGCGGAACCTGGACCGGCAGGCGGCGTCGGTGGCCACGCCGGTGACCCTGGTGAAGTTCGCGCCGGCGGTGTTCGCAGCCGACAACGGCCAGGCGGCGATTTACCATCGCGACGGCTCGCTGGTGACGCCGGACCGCTCAGCGAGCCGCGACGAGCGCCTGGTAATGTACGCCACCGGCCTGGGCGTGACCAAGGGTGGCCCGGTGGTTTCGGGCCAGCCTTCGCCATCGAATCCGCTGGCCGTGACCGGGAAGGTGCAGGTCTATTTCGGCGACCCGCGTTACAAGGAAGCCGAGATTGTCGTGGAATGGAGCGGCCTGGTACCGGGATTCGTGGGGCTGTATCAAGTGAACCTTTACGTTCCGGGCGCGCACATCAAGGGGAAGGCGCTGCCGGTGACCGTGAAGGTGGGCGGGGCCTCGACTCCAGCGAAAGCGCCGGTGATGCCGGTGACATCCGTAGATTAAGGCAGACTGAAGCAAAGGTGGGGCAGACTTTAGTCGGCCCAGGCAGCGGAAGCTGGTAACCTCGGCGCTGGTGCGGCGTATTATCAGCAGCGCCATGAAGGACCTCCAGCTTGCGTTTCGCGCGTTCGCGCGCTCTCCCGTGTTTACGCTGGTTGCCGTGCTGTCACTCGCCCTCGGCATCGGCGCCAACACGGCGATCTTCAGCCTGATCGACCAGTTGCTGCTGCGCCTGCTGCCCGTGGAGCATCCGGAGCAGATGGTGCTGCTGACCCAGCGCGGCTCGCACTATGGCTCGAACCGCGGCGCCAACGCGCACTCCTATCCGCTGTACAAGGACATCCGCGACCGCGCCCCGGTGTTCTCGGGCGTGCTCTGCCGGTTCGAGACGCCCCTGAGCATGAGCTTCAACGGGCAGACCGAGCGGGTCCAGGGTGAACTGGTCTCCGGCAACTACTACGACGTGCTGGGCGTGAAGGCGGCAGCCGGCCGGCTGCTGACTCCGGACGACGACCGCACGCCGGGCGGCCATCCGGTCTGCGTGCTGAGCTACAGCTACTGGAAGAACCGCTTTCAGGCCGATCCGGGAATCGTGGGGAAGCCGCTGATCGTCAACGGGCACTCGCTGACCGTGATCGGGGTGAGCCAGGCGGGCTTTGACGGGACCGAGCCGAACGCGCCCGCGCAGATCGACATTCCCGTGATGATGAAGGCGGCGATGACGCCTCTCTGGGACGATCTGGAAGAGCGCCGCAGCCGTTGGGTGCAGATATACGGGCGGCTGAAGCCGGGCGTGAGCGCAGAGCAGGCCAAAGCCGCCCTTCAGCCCATGTTCCGGCAGATCCGCGAGATGGAGGTGCGCGAGGCGCCGTTCCGGAACGCGACCCAATACGTGAAAGACCAGTTCGTGCGAGGCACGATGGACGTGCTGGACGGCGCGCACGGGCGCAGCTTTCTGCGGCAGCAGTTCGCGCAGCCGCTGAAGGTGCTGATGGCGATTGTGGGCCTGGTGCTCCTGATCGCCTGCGCGAACGTCGCGAACCTGCTGCTGGCGCGCGCGGCGGCGCGGCGGAAGGAGATGGCGGTGCGGCTGGCATTGGGCGCGAGCCGCGCGCGGGTGCTGCGGCAACTGCTGATGGAGAGCGTGCTGCTGTCGACGATGGGCGGCGCGCTGGGACTAGCGTTCGCGGCGTGGACGGCGCGGGTGCTGATCGGCTTCGTGCCGGCAGTGGATACGTCGCTGGGGCTTTCGGCTACTCCGGACCTGCGCATCCTGGCGTTCAACTTCGCCATTGCGATGCTGACCGGCGTGCTGTTCGGACTTGTGCCGGCGCTGCAATCGACCAATGTGGATGTCGCGCCGACGCTAAAGGACCAGGCGGGCGCAGTGGCGGGCGGCGGACCGGTACGGCTGCGGAAAGCGCTGGTGGTGGCGCAGGTGGCTCTGTCGCTGCTGCTGCTGATCGGCGCCGGGCTGTTCATCCGCAGCCTGCGGAACCTGAAAAATCTGGATCCGGGATTCCGCACGGAGAACCTGATCACGTTCGCGGTAGACCCGAGGCTGAGCGGCTACACCAAGGAACGCACGGCGCTCTTCTTCCAGCAACTGGAGGCGGCCCTGGCCTCGTCGCCGGGCGTGAAGGCGGTGGGCCTGGCGAGTGTGCCGGTCCTCCAGGGGTGGGAGTGGGACTCGACCATTACGATTGAAGGCTACGAGCCGAAGCCGGGCGAGGACGTGAACCCGCACTTCAACGCGGTGAGTCCCGGATACTTCGAGGCGATGAGCATCCCGCTGCTGGCCGGGCGCGGGTTCCGGTCCGGCGAAGGCGTCGAGAAACCCAAGCTGTGCCTGGTAAACGAGAAGCTGGCGCGGCGTTACTTTGGCGAGCGGAGCGCGGTGGGGCGGCACATCGGGTTTGGCGGAGACCCTGGCACCAAGACCGACATTGAGATCGTCGGGGTGGTGAAGGACACCAAGTACGAAGGCATGCGCGACGAGATTGAGCGGCAGGTGTTTCTGCCGGTCTACCCGAACCGCGAGATGACGGTGTACCTGCGCGCGGCGGTGGAGAGCAAGGGCCTGTTTTCGGCGGTGCGCGCGGAGGTGCGCAAGCTGGACGCGAACCTGCCGGTGTACCGGATGACGACGCTGGACGATCAACTGGACCGGTCGCTTTCGACGGAGCGGCTGATTTCGACCCTGTCGTCGGCGTTCGGGCTTCTGGCGACGCTGCTGGCCGTGATCGGACTGTACGGCGTGATGGCCTACTCGGTGGCGCGGCGGTCGCGTGAGATCGGGATCCGGATGGCGTTGGGGGCGCAGGCGGGCAACGTGGTGTGGTTGATCATGCGGGACGTGCTGGCGCTGGTGGGGATCGGGCTGGCGATCGGACTGCCGGCGGCGATCGGTCTCGCGCGCTTCATCCGGACGCAGTTGTACGGGATCGGTCCAAACGACGCGGTGACGATGGTTGCCGCGACGCTGACGCTGGGCGGCGTGGCGCTTCTGGCGGGCTACCTGCCGGCGCTGCGCGCCGCGCGAGTGGACCCGATCCGGATTCTGCGCTACGAGTGAATGGCGGGCGTTTTGGCCGTGGGCGGCGCGGGAAGTCGTGTTATACTTTTTTGAGGCGGCGTCTCGCCGCCATTTTCCACCACAAGTGGGCGCGTAGCTCAATTGGCAGAGCAAGTGACTCTTAATCACTAGGTTGTAGGTTCGATTCCTACCGCGCTCACCAGCTCTTCTTCTTTCCGGCATGAATTTAGACACTTTGGGCGAGGGCTCGGCACGCGGATGCGAATTCGTGGTTAGTTAGGCGCTGGGTTCCACGAGCTCTTGTCCGTCTTCGGACTCCTCGGTTTCGTCGTTGGGAAGGGCTTCGAGGACTTTTGCACGCTCGTTCCGAAAGAGAGGCCGGCCGGCATCATCGGTGACCGCGCGGGAGACTCCGGCGCCGACGAAGGGAATCACGGTGCGGGATTTCAGAGCGTCAACGAGAGTGGAGGGCAGGTCCGGCATGGCGGCGAGTGTGCAATTCTCTCAAATTATGCCGCGCTGGGTTGGCGCAGGGCGACTTTCTTTCTCACTGCTCTTTCCGCTTTTTGAGAATCTTCTTGATGTTGCGCCTGGCGTGTAGAACCCCCACGATTTCCAGTGGAATCTTCTGCCGGTAGATGATCATGTATTGATAAGGAAACGCGCGGTAGAAGTAGACCGGGAAGTTCGTGAGGTCTTGCCGCTTGTGCCCCAGGCCTGGATGGCGCGCCAGCAACTCGAAATCCTCGAACAGTTCTTGTTCAATCTGATCGGCAAGCTCGACGCCGGCTTCCTTTGCCAGATACGACCAGATTTCAAAGATGTCCTCTTCGGACTCCGGCGAAAGAACGTAGCCGCTCATTGACGGCTCGGCCTACGCGCTGCTGCCCCCAATCAAACCAGCCTTCCGCTGCTGGAGCCGGGCGCGCGCCGTCTCGCCGGAAACGCCTTCGCCACGGTCAAGTTCGGCGATGCCGCGGGCAATCTTCTCATCGATCGCACCCTTGTTTCGCACCAACCAATCGGCCTCCGCGTCCTGAGAGGCCAGCGCGTCGTGGATCACTTCCTCGACACTCCGGAAGGCGCCGCTCTGAAGCCGCCTTTGGATGAGCAATTCATCTTCCGGGGTTAGCTGGATCGTCATGCTTTCAAGCTACGCCTTTGCCGCCGGGCAGGTCAAGTCATCGCGAGTTGTAGCGGCCGATGGCGTCCTTACGAACTCGTTGCCAATTCAATAGGAAATCTATGCGGCGGCCGAGTCGTGACGCTGAGCTCAGAAAACGCTGGCGCGACCGGGACGCAAGCCCCAGGAACTTTCCGGCTTCTGATCACGGTTCGGGGACGCGGATGCGCACCGTTCCCGCTCCTCCACAAACCCAAAAACCGCCATACCTCCAACTTTTTGGCAAACTCGCAAATCTCGTCAAAGCAACGACTTCCCTCTTGTTCCCATTAAAAGCCAGGAAACCGAGAATGTCGGTCACAAGCCGTAACTAGCTCATGTAGCTTGACTTAGAAAGCCTCCCCTTGCACCGTCATGCTAGAATATAAACGGCGACAGAGCTACCCTGCTCTGCCGCCATTTTTATTTCTACGCATAAAAAAGGAAATTCCATGGCCAGCAAACGTCAAAACGCAGCCAATCGCCGCAATGCCCGCCGGTCCACCGGCCCGCGCACCGAGGACGGCCGTCGCGCCTCCTCGCTCAACGCCCTGAAACACGGCCTCCGTTCCCCACTCACCGTCATCCCCGGCGAAAACGAAGCCGACTTCCATTCCTTGTTCGACGCATTCGCCGACGAGGCCGCTCCAGAATCCGCGCGCGACTTTGTGGCAGTCCGCAAAGCGGCCGCCTGCGAATGGCGGCTCCGCCGCATTACCGCCATCGAAACCGAAATGTTCATCCAGGCCCTTAAAGCGCCGGCCGAAGAACCCACCGTTGACAATATCGAAGCCATTGTCGAGCGCCTGGCGGCCCAGCAAGCCGCCCCGCCCCAATCCCCGTACGCTACTCTCGCCGCCCGTTTTCTGGACGGCGGGATGAAGCATTTCAACGCGCTCGCCCGCTACGAAGCCTCGCTCAACCGGCAATATCAGCAAGCTTGGCGTGAACTCGACAATCGTCCCGAATCCGGCTTTCGCGAGGTCTACGATCCAGCCGGCGAACCCCTCCCCGAGCCGGAACCCGAACCGCATTACACCGAGCCGACTCCTGAAGCCCTCCAATGGAAGTCCGCCCTTGATCGGTATGCCGATGCCACGCAACTCGACAGCGGCCTGGCGCCACCGGCGTCCGGTGACTCGGAACCCGCCGCGCCGGACCATCCGGCCGCCAACCGCACGCCGGACCCAGCGGAAACCCCAATAAATTCGGCCTCTCCGGCGCCCCTTCCCGAAACTGCACAATCGAACCCAATCCCGAAATCGAACACCACCGCGCTGCCGTTTCTCCGCCCGCCGATGAAGCCTTTTCCGCCCGATAACGACGTCCCCGGCATGATCGAATGGGTCCGTGAGCGCGGAGAAGTGCTCAAAAGCCTCCCTGGCTACGAAAACGAGGATTGTGGAGACGAAGAAGAACCCCTGGAACCCGCCGCCTGACCACAATTCTGCACCCGTCCGGCGCGCCCTCGCCCAAAGTGTCTCCGCGGTCGGCGATGGTTCGATCAAGATTGGATCGGAGGGCGAGAAGCTCAACGATTTCATTGAGGTTGGCGAGAACATAATCGTTCAGCCAGACGGCAAGAAATCGATGAAAGACATCAACATCAAGGGGTCAACAGCCCCGAAGGATTGTAAGGCGAACGAACAGTGCACAATCACCGTGACCTACGAGTTTGACGGCTCGGAAACGAAAGTCGTGATTGGCTCGGGAAAGAAAGGCAAGGGCCTGTATATTCAGAGTGGCATTCCCTTCTCGCTGCCAGGAACGTAGGCCACTTCTCTCTTCATCTGTTGTCCTTCTGGCGGAGGAATGCAGTGCCGATTACATCGCCAATTCCGGATCAGAGAAACGGGAACGCCGTGTCACTTTGGGCCGAGGCCGTAGATTAAGGGGCGGGGCGTTTGGGATGGATTGGTCTCGCGGGCGGGAAGATATCGCGCCGCCGCGACCAGAGACGCCATGTATTGGCCGAGCGGGCCGGCGGCGAGCCTGTCGAATTTTTGCTGCGCTTCGGCGGCGTCCATCGACGCTTTGAAGTGAAGGATGTCGCGCTCCAGCGAGGGCGCGCCGAGCGACGTTTGCCACGTCCGGAGAGTATCCGGGTCCGGCGCGTGGCTGCATTCAAAAGCCACGTCGCTGGCGATGCCGTTGCCGACGAGGACGCTCACCAGGAATCGCTGGACGCCGGCGTTCACGGCTTCGTCGCCGGCCAGGCGGGCCGGCGCGATCGCCCAGATATCCTTGCCGGCGTGCAGTTCGTAGGCCAGGCGCGTCAATTCGGCCGGGGGGTTCTGCGCCGTGATGCGCTGGAGCGCCTGGTCCACCGCTTCGGCGTGTCCGATCAGTAGAGCCCCTCCGGAAACGGGCGCGGCTTTTAAGCCCTGGTGGAGCGCGGGAGGAGTCTGGCTTGCCAGCGGGCCGGTGAGCATCGCGACCATTTTGCCGTCGCGGACGGAGAGCGCCAGTTGGTCCATGCCTTGGAGACGGCTGACAATCTTCTGGGTGTCGGCCTCCGCGAGGCCTTGCCTCGCGCCTAGCTGGGCGATCCAGCGGCTTGCAAAGGGGGAAGCGGAGAGGTGTTTGAAGTGAAACCCGGCGAGCGTATCTCCGGCGGGGTCGGCGAAACGCCAATCGATGCCACCGGGGATCACGATGATGGAGGGCGTCTCGACCGCGGGCGCCGGGGTGAACTCGGTCGAGTCGCCGCTCTGGGGTTCACCATCTTTGCCGGGCGGGTGCTTCTTGACTGCGTATTCGTGGCCCCGGCAAAACGGCGCCGCGGGATGTTCAAAGCAGTAATTCTGCCAACTGAAACGCTTTCTCTGGCCGCTAAGACTCAAGGCGCAAAGGAGCCCGAGGGTGCATACGCCGATTCGGATTGGGAGACGATGGCCCGTTTTCAGGTTACCCTTCCCGGACTCTGCGTGGTAATCGGCACTCCGGCAAAAAACTGTAATCGCTCATTGACGGCCTTGTCTCGCCCCGCTGGAGCCGGGCGCGCACCGGCGTCAGGGATCACCATGCTTCAAGCTACGCCTTGCCGCCAGGCGGGTCAAGCCTGCGGCGTGGCTCGGCGCGGCAGACGCGAGTGTTTGCGTCACGTCCGGGTTCGAGCCAGTGTAGAAACCCAAGAGGCAGGGAGAGCCTCCCACCCGTCGTAGGCTAGGAGTATGACGGCTCGGGTGAAGAAGTGGGTGATTGGGATTACCGGCATTTTTGTGATCGCGGGAGTGGGGCTGTTTGTCGCGGCGTCGATTCTCGCGAAGCGGGTCGAGCCGTACATCCGGGAACAGGCGGTCCAGTATCTGCGCAGGCGCTTCGATAGCGAAGTGCAGTTGGGCGGGCTTCGTGTACGAATACCGCCGGGATTGCCCCTCCAACTGCTTTTCACGGGCGGGCGAGGTGTCCTGGCGCAAGTGGAGGGCACGAATCTGTTGCTCCGGCACGAGGGGCGGACCGATTTCCCGCCCTTGTTCACGCTCAAACGCTTCAGTTTCGAAGTCGACATCGGGGCGCTTCTGGATACCCCCAAGACGGTCAATCTGGTGACGCTTGACGAATTGGAGATCCAGATTCCGCCGAAGGGGGAGAGGCCGCGGCTGGGATCGGGGGGGCGCACGGCGGAAAGTCCCGAGGCGAAGAACGCGCCGGGCGGCGTGATGATCGAGGAAGTCATTGTGCGGAACGCCCGCCTGATTATTCTTCCGAGGGACAAGACGAAGGTTCCGATGAGTTTCGATATTCACTTTCTGCGGCTGGAGTCGGCCGGCAAGGACGCCGCCATGAAATATACGGCGGTTCTGACGAACCCCAAGCCGCCTGGAGAGATTCACAGCACGGGCGTGTTCGGTCCGTGGGCGGCGGGGGAGCCAGGCGATACGCCGCTGGGCGGGGAGTACCTGTTCGAGAAAGCCGATTTGGGTGTGTTCACCGGGATCGCGGGGATTCTGCGGTCCACGGGAAAGTTCGAGGGGACGCTTTCGGCGGTCACGGCGCGCGGCGAAGCGACGGTGCCGGACTTCCGCTTGAAGATGTCGGGGAATCCGGTGCCGCTTTCGACTCGCTTTGAGGTGCTGGTGGATGGAACCAACGGGAACACGGAGTTGAAGCCTGCGGTGGCCACGCTCGGGTCCACGCACTTCACGACGAGTGGATTCGTGGTCAAGCACGACGGGGATGAGCGCAAGACGATTTCGCTGCGGGCGTCGATGCCGGCGGGAAATCTGAGGGATCTGTTGAGGCTGGCCATGAAGGGGCCGCCGATTATGGAGGGGACCATCCGGATGGTTACCAGCATCGGCATCCCGCCTCTATCGGGGAAAGTGAAGGAGAAGCTGTCGCTGGATGGGAGATTCGAGGTGACCCACGGCAAGTTCCTGCAAGCGAAGATCCAGGAGAAGGTCGATGCGCTGTCGCACCGCGGGCAGGGCAAGACCAGGGGCCAGGTGATGGATGAAGCGGTCCACCGGATGAGCGGGGAGTTCAAGCTGGCCGATCAATCGCTGACGTTTCGCACGCTGGCGTTTTCGATTCCGGGCGCGGACGTCAATATCGGCGGGGTGTTCGATATGGGGGCGGACAAGCTGGATTTTCATGGGGCGCTGATGCTGGACGCTAAGGTTTCGCAGACGCAGTCGGGGTGGAAAAGGTGGGTGCTGAAGCCCGTGGATCCGTTTTTTTCGAAGCGCGGGGCGGGGACGTTTCTGCACATCAAGGTGACGGGGACCTCGAAGGATCCACAGTTCGGGTTGGATCGGGGGGGCACGAGTCCGGCTGAGGAGGCGGAGAAGTAGGGGAGCGCGAGGCCGCCCTAATTGGCAAGGAACAGGCGGCTGCGAAGCTTCAGGTACCACTCGGGGCCGGCCTCGCCGCGGTCGACCGATTCGCCGCACCAAATGGCGCGCCAGTCGCCGGCCAGGGAGCCGCGGGCGCGCGCCAGTGCGACGTCCTGGAGGGCGTTGCGGCGGATCAGCGATCGCACGGTGAGCGGGCCTTCGGCGGCGGGTGTTTCGTGTACTCCACAGATGGCGGCTTTCCAGGGGCCATGGGCGGAGGTGTCGGCGGGAGCAGTGACGGGCGGCAGCACGGCGCTTTGTGGTTCGGCCGGCGGCACCACCAGCTTCATCACGCGGACTTCCATCGGAAAGATAGACCAGTGCCCGTCGACGTGGAGCTGGGCTTCCACCCGGATGCGGGTCGGCGGCGTCTGGAGCGGCGTCCAGACGTCCAGCCAGTACACCTGCACGGGGTCCCTGGCTGTGGTATCGACGGGGAGGGTCACTGGATCCAGGCGGTCGGGTACGCCGTCCTCGTGGATTTCGCGGTACAGCGTGGTTTGGAAAGTGCCTTCGGGGTTCTGGGCGAGGTAAAGGGTGAAGCGCT
>JACXTT010001430.1_pt1 | contig 39608 bp, 34 predicted proteins | sample 9270951 | NCBI WGS metagenome assembly JACXTT01 (sample SAMN15532306, study PRJNA645909) | rock metagenome | isolation source: weathered quartz diorite | place: Puerto Rico | collected 2017-06-21
CCCTTCCTCGTCGGTGGCCACGGCGTCGGCGCTGCCGGCCTCGATCGGGGTCGCCTCGTCGCTCGCGGGCCCTGTGTCGGTCGCAGGCGCGGCTTCGCCGGCGTCGGCGGGCCGGTCGCCCGGGCGACCTCCTCTGTCGTCCGGGAGGCCCGGCGTCACTGCGTCGCTCCCGGTGGCAGGACCGCGACGTTCAGCCAGCGCCCGCCCGTTGCCCGCCGGATCACGAACGTCGCGCCGAACGGTCCGCTCTGGCTGGCGATCAAGGCGCCGCTCGAGTCATAGGTGTCCTCGGTCGACGCGCCGGTTGAGTCGAGCCCGATGCTCAGCCCGGACTGCTGCCCGAACGGCTGGAGGATCGACATGGTGATGGCATCGAATCGGTAGTGGACGATCGTCGCGACCCCGGACGAGGCCGCGGCGGCCAGGCGAGCCTGCATCTCCGCGAGCCGGTCACCGTGATCGACGGCCGTGAGGATTGTCTCGTCGCGTGAGAGCAGTGCCTGGTTCTCAACTTCGAGGTTCTCGGCCATCGTCTTGACGAGCTCTCGCGCGCCCGGTCCGACGAGGCTGGGGTCGAAGTCTCCGACATCCTGCTTCACGGTGATCGTCGGAAACGTCGACGGGTCCAGGTTGCTCGGAACGTGGCCGAGGACCTCGGCGACATCGGGCGCGACCGGGGCGCGGGCCGGACTCCCGGCGAGGACGATGCCCGCGGCCAGGATCGCTCCGCCTGCGCCGAGCAGGCCGACGCGCAGGGCTCGGCCGAGCGCCGTGGATCCGCCCGCACCGAACCCGGAGAAGGAGCGCCGAAGCAGCAGCCGCGGGTCATCCTTGGCCGAACCCGGCTCGGGCAGGAAGCGATCCAGGACCGGCCTGCCGGCGGAGACGATGAGCAGGCCGCTGAGCAACGCGACCTTTGCCCCGAACTCGTTTGTCTGCGGTGCCATCCCGAGGGTGCTGGCGATCGCGACCAGCAGGCCGAAGACGAGGCGCCCGACGCGCCCGGCCGGGACGGTCTTGGGGTCCGTGATCATGAAGAACAGGAAGATCAGGACCTCGGGCGAGAAGGTGATCGTCCGCCAGTAGTCGGTCCCGCACACCGGCGTGAAGGACCAGTTCGTCGTGATGCAGTGTCCTGATGCCGCCAGCACCGCCGTCAGGATCGTGAGCGCGACCCAGAACGCGGCCGCGAGCCCGAGGAGCTTGAGCCGGCGGGTGATCAGCAGGCCGCCGACGGTGATGACGGCGTAGGCCGCCAGCATCCAGCCGTTGAGCGGCGCCCACCAGAAGTCCAGCGGCTCGACGCGCGAGCTGCCCAGGACGAGGAAGGCGACGACGAGGCCGATGTTGGACGGGTTGAAGACGTGGCTGCCGCGATACCTGATGAAGTACTTCGAGAGCAGCGACAACCCGGCGACGACGGCGAAGACATACCAGTAGCCGGTGAACCAGGGCTGGCCCGCGGGCGTCCCGACGACGCGCAGGATGAGGGCCACGCCGCTCCCCGTGAGCATCGCGCTGGCCGGCCAGACGAAGGCCCGACTCTGCCAGAAGGTGATCGCGACCTCGAGCACCGCGCAGGTCAGGATCGCCGCCAGGATCTGGGGCACGCTGACCCAGAAGCCGAGGCCCACCTGGCCGAGGACGTGGACGGTGATGATGACCGCGGCCACATGCAGGCGCGGATCGCGGATGCTGGGCAGGATCAGCGGATAGGCCGTACCGCGGATGGCCAGGGTGCGCTGGGCCACCTCGTCAGTCTCGCGCCACGCGCAGGACCTGGTCTGCCGCGACGTCGCGGAGCTCCGTGGTCGTCCCGTTCGCCCAGGCGATGCTGACTCGCTCGGCGGTCGCCGCGGCACCGAGCCCGAAGTAAAGCTCGCGCGGAGGCCCGGCCAAGTAGCTCCCGCCAGCGAGCAGGACCTGCTCGGTCGTTCGGCCCGCGGCCGTGACCGCGATGCGGGCGTTGATCCCGCCGTCACCCGGAGCCTGTGGCGCGATGGTCAGCCAGTGCTTCCCGGCGGTGTAGTTCTTGAGGAGCACGGCCGGCCCGTCGACCTGCGTGATGAGGAGGTCGGGCGAGCCGTCCCGGTTGTAGTCGAACACGACGAGCGCGCGCTGGTCACCCGGGATGTCGCAGCCCGTGGCCGGCCCGGCCTTGACCATGGCCGGGCCCGGATCCCGACCGAGGAAGAGCGTCGACGTCGCGTTCGCGAGATGCGGACTGTCGCCCTTCACGAAGGCGCGCATGCCCTGGACGGCATACAGGTCGGGGATGCCATCGAGATTCATGTCGACGAACGCCGCACCCCAGCCCCACGCCGTATCGAGGATCCCGTGGGCAGCGGCCGCATTCTGGAAGTGGATCCCACCCTGGTCCTGGCCGCTCACCATCCAGGTGTTGCCGATGTTGCTGCCGAACAGCCCGTCGGGGTCGGTGATGTTGGTGATGAACAGTTCCAGGCGACCGTCCCCACCGACCGCGGTCGCGACGCCCATGCTGTTGCCGGTGCGGGTGAGACCATCGATGTAGCCGGGGTCCCGAAACCGGCCACCGCCGATGTTCTGGTAGAAGCGATCGGGCCGGTGGTCGTTTGCCTGGTAGATGTCGGGCAGTCCGTCGCCCGTGAAATCGGCGAAGACCGCCGAGAAGCTGTCGGCGTGGTATTCCTCGACGCCGATCGAGTCGGTGACGTCGGCGAAGTGGTAGCCGCCGAGGTTCCGGTACAGGCGGTTATGCCCGGGGAACTGGCCCTTGATGATCGTTCGACCAGGGTCACCATTGACCTCCGCGGTCCAGTAGCTCAGCCAGATGCTCTGACGGCCGCTCCCGTCATAGTCGGCAAACGTCATGCCGCCGACGATGTAGCCGCTCGGATCGAAGCCGGACCCCGCCGTCACGTCGGTGAACGTGCCGTCGCCGTTGTTGCGAAAGATCCTCGATCCGCCCGCCGGCCCGCCGGGCCAGTAGTCCGCGGCGATGACCAGGTCCGGGCGGCCCGTGCCGTCGAGGTCCACGAACTGGGCGACGCGCGCGTTCGCCGTGACACCCGCCAGACCCGCCGCCTGGGTCACGTCCTCGAACCGACGCGAGCCATCGGCCGCCGGGACGTTGTGGAAGAGCCGCGAGGGATGTCCGGCCTGGCCGAGGAGCAGGACGTCGAGGTACCCATCGGCGTCATAGTCGCCGACCGCCGCGCCGTTGCCCATGTTCTCCTGCATCAGCGTGCCGTACGCATCCTGGGCTGGCAGCACCGGGCCATAGTCACCCCGGAAGTCGAGACCCACCGCCCCGGCGACGTCCGCGCAGGCGAGACCGGGTCCGAGCGTGGGCCCCTGTCGAGCCGCGAACACGGCTCCGACCAGCACCGCCGCGACGGTGCTCGAGGCGATGGCGATCAGCCTGATCCGCACGGATTCAGCGAGTCGAGAGGCGGCCGAACTCGTCGAACGGCATGCTCCGAGGCTGCCTCCACGCCACCTCCTGGAGCCCGCCCCGCGGCTTGACCCGCGCTTCGTCGAGCCCTAGATTGTCGACAATCTACCGGTTCGCCCGGTGCCCGTCGAGTTCCCTTCCGTACCCGTCGAGGTCGCCGCTGCATGCCCGATGCGCTCGTCGCCCGGTTGGACCCAGCGACGTTCGCCGACGTCGCCCGTCACGTGCTGGACACGCCGAGCTACGAGTGGATTCGGTCCGGGTCCGGCGACGAGCAGTCGGCGGCCGACAACATCGCCGCGTTCGGCCGGCGCCGCCTCCGGCCGCACGTGCTCGTCGATGTCTCCAGGGTCAGTGTCGCGACCACGATCCTGGGTGCCGAGGTCAGCCTGCCGGTCGGCATCGCGCCGCTCGGCCTCCAGAAGGTCATCCACCCCGATGGGGAGCTCGCCATGGCGGACGGCGCAGCCCGCGCCGGATCGCTCCTTGCCGTGGCGGTGAACTCGACGACCCCTGTCGAGGACATCGCGGCGACGGCGCCCAGGCTCCCGCTCTGGTTCCAGCTCTACAACTGGGATGACCGCGACGCCCTCGCGCGGGTCGTCGCGCGAGCCGAGGCCGCCGGCGTCAGGGCGATCGTGCCGCTCGTCAACACCGCGATCGCCGTCTCGCACTCACCGTGGCAGATCGGCTTTCGCGGGCTCCCGAGCGGTGCCACCTTCGCCCACTTCACGACCTCGCCGGACCTCACCCCGAGCAACACGTTCGAGTACATCGAATGGCTCGCGGGACGGACGGCGCTGCCGATCGTGCCCAAGGGGATCATGAGCGGGGCCGACGCGGCGCGGGCGATCGACGCGGGCGCGCGGGGCATCCTCGTCTCCAACCACGGCGGGCGCCAGCTGCCGCGCTCGCTCTCGACACTCGACGCGCTGCCGGGGGTCGTCGACGCGGTCAACGGCCGAGCCGAGGTGTACCTCGACGGTGGGGTGCGATCGGGGACGGACGTCCTGATCGCGCTCGCGCTGGGCGCGCGCGCCGTCTTCATCGGCAGGCAGGCGGCGTGGGGTCTGGCCGTGGGCGGCGGCGACGGGGTCGCCCGGGTGCTCGATGCGATGCGATCGCAGCTTGCCGACGACGCCGGGCTGTGCGGGATCACCGATGTCACCCACATCCCGGGCGACGTCGTGGTCGACGGACCGGGCTGAGGCGACATGCGCGTCACGAACGTCCGGACGATCCTCGTCACCGCGCCCTGGACGGCCGATCCATCCTGGGTCAGCGGGCAGGACTTCGAGCGGACCGCCGCCCTGATCCAGGTCGACACCGACGAGGGCGTCTCGGGCCTCGGCGAGCCGGTGATGGGCTACTTCGCGGCGGACGTCGTGTCGCCGATCGTCGACTACTACGCCCGGCTCCTGGTCAGCCTCCGCCTCGATCCGCGCCAGCCCGAGGCCGCGTGGCGCGAGCTGTACCAGCGGTCGCTGTGGTGGGGTCGCGTCGGCCTCGCCCTGTCCGTGCTCGGCGGCCTCGAGATGGCCCTCTGGGACATCGCCGGCAAGGTGGCCGGGCGCCCCGTGCACGAGCTCCTCGGCGGCCCGGCGCACGACCGCCTGCCGCTGTACGCCTCCGGTGGCACCGGGACTTGGCCGGTCGAGCGGACCGTCGAGCAAGCGCAGCGCTACGTCGGCCTCGGGTTCCGTGGCCTGAAGCTCGGCACCGGCATGGACCAGCGACCGGGCGGCTTCACGACACAGCCGTCGCCGCCGCCGTATGGCACGTGGTACGCGGGCTCCACGGTGGACCGCATCGGGGACGAGAAGGCGAAGTTCGGCGCCCTCCGCGAGGCGCTAGGCCCGACCATCGAGCTCGCCACGGACAGCCACGCCGTCCAGGTCCGCGAGCCATGGTCACGCGCGGACGCGCTCGCGATGGCGAAGGCGCTCGAAGAGTTCCACCTGCTCTTCTACGAGGAGCCGCTGCGCTACGACGACCCCGACGGCTACGCGGAGCTCCGGCAGCGCACGACCACGCCGATCGCCGGGGGGGAGTGCCTGACCGGCGTCGCCGAGTTTCGTGACTGGCTGGCGAAGGGCGCCCTCGACTACGTCCAGCCCGACGCGACGAGCGTCGGCGGGGTCGGGGTCTGCCGCGATGTCGCGCGCCTTGCGGAGCAGCACGCCGTCGGGGTCATCGTCCACACCGGCGGCGCCATCGGGCCCGGCTTCCTGGCCAACCTCCACGTCGCCTTCGCAAGCCCGAACAGCCGGTTCGTCGAATACGCCGTGGCTCCCGACAACGTCCGCGCCGAGCTGCTGACGGAGCCGGTCCAGCTCGAGGACGGCTTCATGCGGCGGCCGAACGCGCCCGGGCTCGGCGTGGCCCTGCCGCCGGACTTCGAGGCACGGCATCCATATCGCGCAGGGCTGGAGGAGTACGCCTGACCATGAGCGACGTTCGTTTCGGGATCATCGGCTCGGGGAACATGGCCACCGTCTACGCCGATGCGCTGGCAACGCAGGTGAGCGGCGGTCGATTCGTGGCCGTTGCCGGCGGGACCCGCGCGCCCGCGTTCGCAGAGCAGTACGGCGGTGTCCTCGAGCTGTCCGTCGAGTCGTTGCTCGATCGGCCGGATGTGGACGTCGTGGTCATTGCCACGCCCCATTCCGCCCATGTCTCCCAGGCGGTCGCCGCCGCCGAGGCGGGCAAGCATGTCTACCTCGAGAAGCCCATGGCCCTCGACGTCGCCGAGTGCGATCGGATCATCGCTGCCTGCGCGCGCGCCGGCGTCAAGCTGACGATCGCCAAGCAGACGCGCCACGGCGACCCGGAGATCGGGGCGAAGCGGCTCATCGACGAGGGTGCGATCGGCGACCTCCGCTACATCCGGCCGATGAGCCCGACCATTGGCGCGGGTCTCGCCCCGGGCAACCACTGGAGCGCGGATCCGAAGGAGGGCAAGGCGTTCCTCGACTGGGGCTGCCACTGCTGCGACGCGATCCGCTGGTTGAGCGGCAGCGAGGCCACCCGGGTCCAGGCCGAGTTCACGGCGTTCTCGCCGTACCCCGAGGCGCCGGATCCCACCGCGATCGTCCAGATGCGGCTCGCGTCGGGAGCGCTGGTCCAGATCTTCATGAGCTACGAGGTGCCACAACCGGGCTACGGCAGCCGGTCGAACAACCAGTACTCGATCATCGGTTCCAGGGGAATCATCGAATTCGACCTCGATACCCTGCGGCTCGGCAATGAGCGCGGCTGGACGACCCTCGTCGAGCTGCCGACGTGGATCAATCCGCTCCAGCCGAAGCATCCGCGCCGCATCCAGCGAACGGCGCGCCAGGTGCAGGGGTTCATCGACGCGCTGCGAGACGGACGTGAGCCGGAGATCACCGGCGCGGATGGCCGCGCCGCGGTCGAGTTGGCGGAGGCCGCCATCCGCTCTGCAGCGACGGGCCAGGTCGTCGAGCTGCCGCTGGCACGGGTCACCGGGTGACGCCCACCTCCGGGCACGGCGCCGTCCACGTCGGGATCGCCTTCCCGTTCGACGATCAGACGCTGACGACCTTTCGCGACGTCTCGCCCCGACTCCATCTGCACCTGGCCGATGCCCAGGGGGAGGCCGGCGCCGACGAGCTGGTCGCGGCACATCCGGAGGTCGAGGGCCTGATCGGCCAGCGGCTCCCCAGCGAACGGACGCGTCTGGGTCGACTCCGCTGGCTCCAGATCCTGTCGGCGGGGGCCGAGCAGGCGCTGGGCACCGAGCCGTGGCCGCGCGCGGTCGTCCTGACCAACGCCCGCGGCTGCTACGCGACCGCCATCGCCCAGTACACGATCGGGGCGATCCTGCGGATCGCGGAGCGAGTCGACGTGCGAACGGAGCTGCAGCGGGCAGCGACCTGGCCCGACGAGGAGGCCGCCGCCATCGGCGAGCTCGTGCGGGGCCGGACGCTCCTGATCGTCGGCTACGGCGGGACGGGGCGGGAGATCGCTCGGATCGCGAAGGCGATCGGCATGCGTGTGCTCGCCGTCAAGGCACGTCCCGAGGAGCGGCAGGACACCTCCTTCCGACTGCCCGGCACCGGCGACCCGGCGGGGACGATCCCGGATCGAATCGTGGGTGTGGACGGGCTCCGCGACGTCGCCGCGGAGGCCGACTTCGTCTCGATCACGCTGCCGCTCACCGCCGCCAGCCGCGGCGTCTTCAGCCGCGACGTCATCACCGCACTGCCGAGCCATACCTGGATCGTCAACACCGGCCGCGGGCCGGTCGTGGACGAGGCGGCGCTGCTCGACGCGCTCCGCGGACGCCACATCGGTGGCGCGGTCCTCGACGTGTTCGGCGAGGAGCCGCTCCCGCGCGACGCGCCGTGGTGGTCACTGCCGAATGTGATCGTGACCCCGCACGTCGCCGGGTCATCGGGCGCCGAGGAGCACCGCCTGCTCATCGCCGAGAACCTGCGCCGGTTCGTCGCCGGCGAGCCGCTGGTCAACGTCGTGCATCCGGAGCGAGGGTACTGATGGCCATAACGCACCAGGGCCGGGCGATCACCGGTGTCGAGCTGTTCCTGCTCCGGCACAAGCTCGACCCCCGGACCGGCCCGTCGATCGCGCTGTCGGACGAGCACGCCTACGTGTTGGTGAAGCTGACTGATGCCGACGGCCGGGCCGGCTGGGGCGAGACCTACCTCGTGCCCGGTCTCATGGCCATGCTCGAGGACGTCGGGCCGCTCGTCGTGGGACATCCGGCCACGGCCTTCCGGGAGCACGTCGACCGGATCCGCTGGTCCCTGCATCAGCCGTTTGCCGCGTCGGCGCTGATCATCGCGCTGGAGGACCTCCGGGCCCGCCAGCTCGGCTGCTCCGTCGCCGAGACCTACGGCGGTACCCAACGAAGCCGGGTGCGCGCCTACGCCGCCAGTGGCGGGTACATCGAGCACGTGGACCCGAAGGACTCCTGGCCGGACGAGGTCGCCCGTATCCGCGAGCTGGGCTTTACGGCACTGAAGATGCGGATCGGTCGCTACCCGATCGCCCACGAAGCGCCCTTGCTCGAGCAGCTCCGCGCGGCCCACCCGGCCCCGTTCGATTTCATGGCCGACGGCAACGCCGCCTATACGCTGCCCGAATCGGTGACGATGGGCCGGGTCCTCGAGCGCCTGGGCTACGTGTGGTTCGAGGAACCGATGCGCCAGTTCGACAACTACGCCGGCTACGACCGGCTGCCTGCGGTCCTCGACATCGCCCTGGCCGGCGGCGAGGGCCTTGAGACACGGGCCGACGCCCTGGATTTCATGCGGCGCGCGCCGGTCGACATCGTCCAACCCGAGCCGGTCATCGTCGGCGGCGTCGGCGAGGCCCTCTGGATCGCCGAGCTTGCCGACCTGCACGCGATCACGGCGATGCCGCACACCTCGAACAACGGGCTCGGCATCGCGGCGGGGCTGCAGGTCCTGGCGGTGCTCCCGAACCCAACGCGTTCGCCGGCCTCTGCCGAGCCGTTCATCGAGATCGGCGTCGACGACAACCCGAACCGCACCGGCATCCTCGCCACGCCCTTCGAGTTCCGCGACGGCTGGATCACCATCCCCAATGGCCCTGGGCTGGGCGTCGAGGTCGACGAGGAATACGTGCGCCACCACTCGGTCGACACGCGAGTCGTGGCGCCGCGGTAGGACGGGCTGGATGTACGAGGCTGAGGCCGCCCTCGATGCGGTCCTTCCGATCTTCGCCCGGATCCCCGGCGCCGCCGTGGTGGACGAGGGTGACCTGTGGGTCGTCGCCTCCGGCCGCGCGGATGCGGCGCTCAACCACGTCGCCGGCAGCAATCTCGAGCCGGGGCGAGTCGCCGGTCGGGTCGCGGAGGTCAGGCATGCGCTCGATGCCGCCGGCTCACTGCCCGCGACATGGTGGATCACCTCGACCACGCGCCCATCCGACCTCGCCGCTCGGCTTGAGGCCGCGGGGCTCCGGCCGGAGGAGCCGGAGTTCGGGATGGTCTATCGGCTCGCCGACGGCATTCCCGACGTTGCGCTCGCCGCTGGCGCCACGCTGCAGGAGCTGCCCGGTGATGACGCGCCGGAGGGCTGGATCGAGGTCATGCGCGCCGCCTACGGCTGGAAGAACCCGGCGAAGGTCGACGCCGAGATCGAGCTGTATCGAGTGCGACCCGGCGAGTCACCGCCGTGGACCCACGTGCTCGTCACGCTGCGAGGCCGCCCCGCCGCTTCGGGGTCGCTGTTCACCCTCGGCGGCCACGCGTTCGTCACCAACATCGGGACGATCCCGGAGGCGCGCGGCCTCGGGCTCGGCTCCGTCGCCACGGCTGCCACCCTCGGGATCGCGCGGCGCCAGGGCTTCGAAGCGGCCAGCCTGACCGCCTCGGTCATGGGCCGCTCGATGTACGCCCGCCTCGGGTTCCGCGAAGAGTGCCGCCTCGACCGGCTCACGCTCGGAGCGTGAGCGAGCGAATGCCATGATGGCGCACGTGACCGATGGATCGGCGGGTTCCCTGTTCACCCTGGATCCGAGCCGGGCGTACCCGGTCCTCGACCGGGCGGAGGGGATCCACGTCTGGGACCGCGATGGACGCAAGCTCCTGGACGCGATCGCGGGCATCGCCGTCGCCAACATCGGCTATGGCCGGGGGGAGGTCGTCGACGCGATCGCCGAGCAGGCTGCGCGGCTGCCATATGCGGTCGGCAACATCTTCGCGACCCAGCCCGCGATCGACCTTGCCGCGGCGATCGCGCGGGTGACGCCCGGCGACCTCGACTCGGTCCACTTCACGTCGGGCGGCTCCGAGGCCGTCGAAGTGGCACTGAAGATTGCCCGGCACACGCACGTGATCCGCGGCGAGCCCGACCGGAGCGTCTTCATCTCCCGCTGGACGAACTATCACGGCGCGACGATCGGTGGGCTGACCGTGGGTGGTTCGCGCCTGCGCCGGCGCGTCTACGAGCCGCTGCTCCAGCAGACGCCTCACATCCGGACCCCGTACGAGTACCGCTGCCCCTGGCCGGATGCGCATCCGGCCTGCGGCGAGCCGGCAGCCGACGAGCTGGAGGCGGCGATCCTGGCGGCGGGACCCGGCCGCGTCGCCGCGTTCATCGCCGAGCCGATCGTGGCGTCCGTCGGCGGCGCGATCCGCCCGCCGGACGACTACTGGCCGCGGATCCGCGAGATCTGCGACCGATACGGCGTCCTGCTGATCGCGGACGAGATCGTCACCGGGTTCGGTCGGACGGGTCGGGACTTCGCGATGCAGCACTGGGGTGTCGTGCCCGACCTGCTCGTGATGGGCAAGGGGGCGAGCGGCGGGTACGCGCCGCTGGGCGCCGTCGCGGTGCGCCGGGCGATCCGTGCTGCGTTCGAGGACACGGGCACGCCCTTCGAGCACATCTTCACCTTCGGCGGCCATCCCGTCTCGTGCGCAGCGGGCCTCGCCGTGCTGCGCATCTGGGAGCGCGAGCGCCTCACCGACCGCGCGGCGTCGCTCGAGGGCGTCTTCCGGGCCGCGCTCGAACGTCTGCGTGAGCATGGGTTCGTCGGTGACATCCGGGTGAGCGGCCTCATGGCGGGGATCGAGTTCGTGGCCGATCGCGAGACGAAGGAGCCGTTCGACCCCGCCCTGAAGGTCGGCGCGCGCGTGCGCGAGGCGGGCCTGCGCAACGGCATCGTGACCTACCCAGGTTCGGGGATGGCCGACGGGCTGCGCGGCGACATCATCAGCCTGTACCCGCCGCTCATCGTCGATGACGGCGACGTCCGGGAGATCGCCGAACGCCTCGAGGCCACGTTCGCAGAGCTCGATGACGAGCTCGACCGAGTGCGGCCCACCCGGCCCGTCGGCGCCTGACAGGCAGACACATGGCGATCGCGAGCCAATCCGTCGACCACGTCGTCAACGGCCGGGCGGCTGCGGCGCGGCCTCGTCGTCATGCCGCGACGCCGGAGGACCGCGTCCTCGATGCCATCGCGAGGCGCACGTTGTGGCTGGCGGTTCGCATGGTCCACGAGGCCAATGAGATCCGGCCCAACGTCGACGGGCTGAAGATCGGAGGCCACCAGGCGTCGAGCGCCTCGCTGGCGTCGATCCTGACGGCCCTCTACGGACGCTGGCTCCGGGCGGGCGACCTGGTCGCGATCAAGCCCCATGCGGCCCCCGCCTACCACGCGCTCCAATATCTCCTGGGCGAGCTCGACGCTTCGATGCTCCCGCGGCTCCGCTCCTTCGGCGGCCTGCAGGCCTATCCGTCACGGACCAAGGACCACGACCACGTCGACTTCGCGACGGGGTCGGTGGGCCTCGGCGCGGTCGCCCCGCTGTTCGCCTCGCTTACCGATCGCTACCTCCGGTTGCACTTCGAGGAGACGGTCGGCCGCCAGCCCGCCCGGCGCTTTGTGTCGCTGGTGGGCGACGCCGAGCTCGACGAGGGCAACGTCTGGGAGGCGATCCTCGAGGACGCATTGGGCGGCCTCGGCAATGTCACCGTGGTCGTCGATCTCAACCGCCAGAGCCTGGACCGCGTCGTTCCCGGGATCCGCATCCGCCGGCTGGAGAACATGTTCGCCGCCGCGGGCTGGCACGCGATCGAGGCCAAATACGGGCGCCGACTCCAGGCGGCGTTCATCCGACCGGGCGGCCGCTCCCTCCGGCGCCGCATCGACGACATGGACAACCTCGAGTACCAGGTGCTGATCCGGCGCTCCGGCGCCGAGGTGCGCGAGCGCCTGCTCGAGGGGGCTCCCGCTTCGGCTCGCGACGAGCTCGCCCGGTCGATCGCGGAGACGTCCGACGACGATCTCCCGGGACTGCTCGCCGACCTCGGCGGTCATGACCTCGACGAGCTCGAGCGGGCCCTCCGCGCCGCCGACAGGGAATCGAATCGGCCCTCGATCGTCTTTGCTTACACGATCAAGGGCTGGCGACTGCCGTTCGCCGGCGACAGCCTCAACCACTCGGCGATGCTCACCCCGGCCCAGATCGAGGCCCTGGCCCCGGCCCTCGGCGCCGATGCGGACGACCCGTGGGCGGCGTTCGACCCAGCGTCGATCGAAGGCCGCTGGCTCGCCCGGCGGCGCGTCGAGCTCGGCTACGCGCGGCCGTTCGCCGGGACGCCGGCACCGGCCGGGTTCACGCCGCCGGAGCTCGATCTTCGGGTCCCGTCGAAGGCGAGCAGCCAGCAGGCGTTCGGCGACGCCATGGCCGCGCTCGCCCGCGAGCCCACCGTCGGGCCGAGGATCGTGACCGCGGCGCCGGACGTCGCGGTCTCGACCAACCTCGGCGGCTGGATCAACCGCGCCGGCGTGTTCTCACCCTCGGAGCAGCCCGTCCTGGACGACACGCAGCGGCCGCTGGTCTGGAAGCCCGAGCCGCGCGGTCGGCACGTCGAGCTCGGCATCAGCGAGATGAACCTGTTCCTGTGGCTCAGCCAGGCTGGTCTCGCGGGCGAGCTGTTCGGCGAGCGGCTGGCGCCCATTGGCGCGGTGTACGACCCATTCATCTGCCGCGGCCTCGACGCGCTCATCTATGCCCTCTACGCGCACGCCCGGTTCGTGCTCGTGGGAACGCCCTCGGGGCTGGCCCTGGCGCCGGAGGGTGGCGCCCACCAGTCGGCACTGACCACGTCCATCGGCATCGAGCTCCCCGGCCTCCACAGTTACGAGCCGGTGTTCGCCCGGGAGGTGGCGTGGTGCCTGCTCGAGGGGCTTCGGGGCTGCCTGGAGCCGGACGCCGGCTTCGCCACGTACCTGCGGCTCGCCACTCGCCCGATCGACCAGTCGCTGGCAGACCCGATCCTCGAGCGGATCGGTGCCGACGCCTGGCGGCGGGAGGTCCTCCGCGGCGGCTACCGGCTCCTGGATGCGACCGGCGCCGCGGACCCGCTGCCGGCCGACGCGCCGGTTGTCGAGATCGTTGCGGCCGGATCCGTGATCCCGGAGGCGGTCGCCGCGGTGCGGCTGCTCCACCACGAGGAGGTCGCCGCGAATCTCATCGTCGCCACCTCGGCGGAGCGCCTGGCGGCAGGCCAGCACGGCGGGCGACTCGACGCCATCCGCCGATTCGGGCCAGATGAGGCCGGACATCTCGCCACGCTCATCCCGCCGTCCGAGCGCCGGGCGCCGATCGTCACCGTCGCGGACGCGGCATCGCACGCGCTGAGCTTCGTCGGCTCGGCGTTCGGGTCGCCGGTCGTGCCGCTCGGCGCCGACGAGTTTGGGCAATCGGGGACGATCCCCGACCTGTTCGCCAACGCCGGGATCGACGCCCGGCACATCTTCGAGGGGGCGCTCCTCGCCCTGGACCTCGCCGATCGCCCAACGCCGCTGGGCGCAACTCGTCAGGCGGAAGGACGTTGAGCGTTGCCGACGAGGCGCACGGCCTGACGGAGGAGCACGACGCGTTCCTGCGCGCGACCGCCCACGCCATCATCGCCACGATCCAACCCGACGGACAGCCGCAGCTCACGCCGAACTGGTATCTCTGGGATGGCGAGCGCTTCTGGATCAGCACCCTCGACTGGACGATCAAGGTCCGCAACATCCGGCGTGACCCACGGGTCACGCTGTGCATCGACACCGGCATTCGGCGCACGAACTACGTCCAGGTCTTCGGCACGGCCGAGGTGATCGAAGGCGACGTGCGCGAGATGACCCTCGAGCTCATCCGCAAGTACGTGCCGACCGAGGAGGGGACCCTTGCCCACTGGGAGGACATCAAGGCGGACCGTGTGCTCATCGTCGTCAGGCCCACGCGCATGCAGTGGCGGTACGACTGACATGCGGACTCCCAGACGATGAAGGTCACCGACGTCCGGTCGATGCGGCTGACCGGGCTCGACACGCATGGCGTTGGCGCAAAGCCCCGCCAGTGGACGATCGAGCTCGTCCGCGTCGACACCGACGCGGGCATCTACGGGCTCGGCGAGGCCGGCAATGTCCTCGGTGATCGCGACGGCATCGCGTACTGTCGCGACTGGCTGGTGGGGCGCGACCCGCTCGCGGCGGGCCAGTTCGTGCGGGCGATGCTGTACGGCGGGCTGCCGCCATACGACCCGCAGATGAGCCCGACCGCGACCGTCACCGGCGGCATCGTCTGGGCCGTGAGCGCCGTCGAGATGGCGCTCGTCGACATCGCCGGCAAGGCCCTCGGGACACCCGCCTACAACCTCCTCGGCGGGGCCTATCGGGACTCGATCCGGGTCTATGTCGACCGATCCGGGGTAGCCGACCCGACGAACCTGGACGAGTGGCGCCGGATCGGCGAACGGGCCCGGGCCGACGGCTTTCAAGACCTCAAGTTCGACCTCGAGTGGATCGCGCCGGAGCTGTCGCGAGACCCCTGGAATCGGTCAGCGCGGATCGACCAGGTGAACCGGACCGTGGAACGCCTCATGGCCGTCCGCGAGGCGATCGGCTGGGACGTCGAGATGGCGCTCGACGGCCACATGAGCTTCGACGTCGACACGGCCGTCCGCTTCGGGCGGGCGCTGGAGCCACTCCGGCTGCGCTGGTTCGAGGACCCGGTGCCCATCCTCAACTTCGATGCCCAGGCCGAGGTTCGGCGTCGCGTGAACGTCCCGATCTGCGCCGGCGAGATGCTCGTTCCCGACCAGTTCCGGGACATGTTCGCGGCGGAGGCGGTGGACATCGTCCATCCCGATGTGCTCTTCGTCGGCGGGCTCCACGAGGCCCGCAGGGTCGCCGACCTGGCGGATCTCCACGGCATCCCGCTCGCGCTCCACAACAATGGCGGCGGGGTGACGACGCTGGGCGCCGCCCACGTGGCGGCCGCCTCGCCCAACTTCATCGGGCTGGAGTGGCACTTCTGGGGCGCGATGTGGATGGCCGACATCGTGCGCCGCGAAGGCGTCCCGTTCATCCGCGACGGTGCCCTCCAGCTGACCGACGCGCCCGGCCTCGGCATCGAGCTCGACGAGTCCGTGGTGCGAGAGCACCTCGCGCCCGGCGAGTCGACCTTCTAGCCGCGGACCAGCATCGAGTGGAGGAGGGACCCCTGGCACCGTCGGAGAGATCGCACCGGGTCGCACTGATCGGGTTGAGCTGGATCTCCGCCGATCCGGCAGGCGCGGCATCCGCTCCCGTCCTCGGCACCGCGGTTCCGTACAGCCACGCGTCCGCCCTCGCCGCGCTCGACGGCGTGCGGGTCGTCGCCGGGTGCGACATCGTCTCCGCCGCCCGCGACCAGTTCCGCGAGCGCTGGGGTCCGCGTTGGCCGGGGCTGAAGGTGTACGAGGACTACCACGACATGCTCGCCGCGGAGCGCCCGGACGTGGTCGGCATCGCAACCCCGGACCACCTCCACGGCGCGCCCGTCAGGGCCGCGATCAAGGCGGGCGCGCGGGCAATCCTGTGCGAGAAGCCGCTCTCCGTCTCCCTGGCCGAGGCGGACGCGCTCATCGCCGCCGTCGAGGGCGCGGGCGTGGTCATGAACGTGAACTACACCCGGCGCTGGATGCCCGAGTGGGTCGAGGCGAGGCGGTTCGTCCGGCAGGGCGGGCTCGGCACGTTGTCGCAGATCGTCGCCCAGAGCGGCGGCCCGCGGGCAATGCTGTTCCGCAACCACACCCACGTGATCGACCTCGTCTGCTACCTGGCCGATTCCGAGCCGGAGTGGGTCATCGCGGAGCTGCAGCCGGGCTTCGAGGGCTACGGCACGGCCTATCGCGGCGACGGCGGCAACGACCCGGCCACCGAGCCCGGTGGCAACTACTACATCGCCTTCGAGAACGGCGTCCGGGCCTACATCACCGGCCACAGGGACACGATGCCGGCGGACGTCCTCGTCCACCTCCTCGGCAGCGGCGGCCGGCTGGTCATCGACCTGGAGGGCATGCGCCTCCACAGCATCGTCTCCGAGGACATACGGACCAAGCCGGGACTACCGACCATTAGGCCGCTGACGCCGTCCTGGACGGTGTCCGGCATGCAGGCAGCCTGGCGCGAGCTCCTCGAGGTGCTCGACTCGGGCGGCGAGGTCACGAGCCCGCCCCGTTCGGCGCGAAGGACGGTCGCCGTGACGGAGGCGATCCTGGTGTCCCAGCAGCGCGGGAGCGTTCCGGTCCGGCTCGACGAGCTGTCGTCGGCGGCCGCCACATCCACGGTCCGCGAGGGCTAGAAGAAGGAGGGAGATCGAAATGCGCATCGCCACCTATCGCGGTCGCGAAGGGTCGCCACGCACGGCCGCCGTGGTCGGTGCGCCGGGCGCGGAGCAGCTGGTTGACCTCGCCGAGGCAACCGGCGGCAAGGTCCCCACCGGCGATCTCCTGGCGCTTCTCGAGGCCGATGCGCTCGACGCCGCCCGGTCCGCGCCCGCGGCCGGCGGAATCCCCCTGGCGTCGGCCACGCTCCTGGCGCCGATCGCCCGCCCGCCGAAGCTGCTTGCCGCCGCCGCGAACTACGTCGCCCACATCGTCGAGGGCGGCCTGGAGCCGCCCGACAAGTCGAAGATCATCCCCAAGCTGTTCATGAAGCCGTCGTCGGCGGTCCTCGCACCGGGCGCGGCGCTGACCCTGCCGACCGTCTCGAACACGACCGATTGGGAGCTCGAGCTCGGCGTCGTGATCGGACGGGCGGGCCGCAACGTCCCCGTCGAGCGCGCGCTCGATCATGTCGCCGGCTACACGGTCATCAACGACGTGTCGGCGCGGACGATGGACTGGGGCATGCCCGGCCGCGAGCCAGCGGGCTGGGACGAGTTCTTCGACTGGCTGAACGGCAAGTGGCCCGATGGCTTCGCGCCGCTCGGGCCCTGGCTCGTGACCGCGGACGAGATCCCGGACCCGCAGACGCTGCACATGACGCTCAGCGTCAACGGCACGAAGCACCAGGACGCATCTACCGCCGAGATGCTGTTCTCCGTAGCCGAGCTCGTCGCGTTCTCGTCCCGGTTCATGACCCTGGAGCCAGGCGACGTGTACGCCACCGGAACACCGTCCGGGGTCGGTGACGCCAGCGGCATCTACCTCAGGGACGGCGACGTGATGGAGGCGACCATCGATCGCATCGGCACGCTGCGAACGCCGGTCAAGGGACCTGCTCCTGCCCGATGACGGTCGCTCGCATCCATCCCGGCCGGATGATCCATATCTGGGACCACCTCGTGATCACGTTGCGGGACGAGGACCGCGAGACGGCGTTCCTGAGCTGGTACGCGATCGCCTGGTCGAAGTCGCTCGGCGCGGGCAACGTCGCGCTGCTCGAGGTTCCCGAACGGTCGCTGGCGATCACCGTTGCCGACGACCTCGGGCTCGGGGAGCGCCAGCAGGCCAGGTTGCGCGGGATGGGAACGCGCCGCGCCGCGCTCGACGGCGCACCGGTGCCCGCGACGTTCGAGCGGTCACCGTTCGGCGCGGGTGGCTTCGGCGTCCGCATCCTCACCCCGACGATTGCGATCGAGGCCCGCTGGCTCGACCCAGCCGAGCCGTTCTGGGCGGACGGCGAGGGCGGCGGCTTCAGCCCGGCGGAGGACATCTGGTCCGCGTTCGTTGAGTCGCCCCGAGCGACGATCTCGATCGATGGCGTGGCGGTCCCCGGGTCGCCGTTCACGGATGACATCTGGCTGCCAAAGCTCGGTCGGGCGCTGTCGTCCGCGCACGCGGCATTCGCCGAGGTCCGCGTCACGCCCGTCGGCTCGGCCTGACGCCGATGTCGACGGATCACATCCGGCTGGGTGTGGTCGGCGCAGGCGGGATCGCCCGAGCGGAGCACCTGCCGCGGTTCCGGCGGATCGACGGCGTCGAGATCGTCGGTGTCGCCAACAGCTCGCCGGAATCGACCCGCGCCGTCGCGGCGGCCGAGCGGATTCCTCGGGCCTACCGCGACTGGCACGAACTCGTGTCCGACCCATCGATCGACGCCGTGCTGGTGGCCACGCGGCCGGATCTGCATGCCCCGGTGACGATCGCCGCGCTCGAGGCCGGCAAGGACGTGCTGGTCGAGGCTCGCCTGGCCGACACGCTCGACGCGGCGCGCGGGATGCTGGCCGCCGCGCAGGGGCGGCCGGAGCGCGCCGCCTTCGTGGTCCCGTCGTCGTTCTCGATGTGGGCGGACCGGACGATCGTCCGCCAGCTCGCCGGCGGGTCCATCGGGCCCCTCCGACAGGCCCGCGTGGCCTGGGACGCCGCGGGCACGGTCGCGCCGTCCGAATGGTGGCGCTGGTCGCGGCGGGTGAGCGGCGTCAACGTCATGGCGCTGGGGATCGTCCTGGAGGCGATGATTCGCTGGCTCGGCCCGGTGACGGCGGTCCTGGCCAGCTCGCGGATTCTGATGCCGATCAAGCCAAGCCCCAGCGGCGACATCGAGACCGACGTCGCCGACCACATGATGGTCGCGGCGGAGTTCGGCAGCGTCACCGCGGCGATCGAGATGTCGATCGCGACGGTCCACCGCGGTTCCCGCATCGACTTGGTCGGCGATCGTGGGAGCCTCGAGCTCGACGTCGCGGCCGGGACCGTGGTGCTCGACCAGCGAGGGGGTGGCAGGTCGGAGATCGCGATCGCACCCGAGGATCGCCTCGGCTGGACCGCCGAGCTCGACTTCGTCAGCGCGATTCGGGGCGGCGATCCGGGCACGCTCGCGGACTTCTCGACCGGCGTCCGCTACATGGCCGCGGTCGATGCAATCGACCGATCAGCGCGGACCGGGTGTCGCGAGGACGTGCCCGGCGAGTAATCGCCCTGGTTGTCAGCCGATCAGGTACACGACGGTGACCGAGATCGTGATGTCGCTCGTTCCGGGCTGGACCGGCGTCGATGCGGCCTTGCCGGCTGCGTCCGTGGCGCCGTAGTAGACCGGGTAGGGGGTCGGGGCGACCGTCTCGCTGATCGAGGCGACGCCCGTGATCGCGACGCCGGCAGCACCGGCAAGCGCCTGAGCCTTGGTGTGCGCGTCGGCCATCGCGGCCGTTCGTGCCTGGGACTCAGCGCCCGTCTCGTCGGCGACGCGGAAGGTGATCCCGTCGAGCGTCGTCGCGCCTGCTGCCAGTGCGTTGTCGATCGCGTCGCCGACCTTGTCGAGATCGCGGATCGTGACGCTGATCGCGTTGCTGAATTGATAGCCCGTGATCCGGGGCGGGACTGTCCCCACGTTGTAGTCGTAGGTGGGCTGCAGAGAGATCCATGAGGTCTGGATGTCCTTGTCGGCGATGCCCAGCTTCTTGAGCGCCCCGATGACTGCGGTCATGGCGTTCGCGGCCTGCTGACGGACCGCCTTGACGGTCCTCCCGCTCGCGACGACGCCGAGTCGGACATCGGCGGTGTCCGGCTTGAGCGTGACCTTGCCATTGCCGCTGACCGAGATGGTGTGCTCGTTGTCCGTGGGACTGGGGTTCGCCGCGAGTAAGTGCGGCGCTGACAGGAGCGGGCTCGCGATGCCGGCGACCAGGAGTCCGGCTGCCAGGCCGACGGCGAGCCAGCGCCCGCGCGTGCCTCGAATGGGAAGTGTCATCGTGATCGTCCGAGGTTCCATCTGCGTGGCTCCAGTGATCAGCGCGAGCCGCTTCGTCCAAATGGCGAATCCAGCCGCGTTGGCGCGCAGACGTCGGATTCCGACCGCCGGTTTCCCAGAGGTTCCGGGATGGCGCCCGCTGGCCGCGCTCCTTCGGCCTACGAACCGGCGAGCCGGTGGACGATGTCTCGGGTTGCGCGGTAGAGCTCGCCGAACGCCGCGTATCCGGCGTCGTGGCGGGCCTTCCGATCCGCGCGCGGCTCGATCGTACGGGTGATCGAGACCCAGGCGCGGGTATCAGCCCGCTCGATAAGCCTTGCAGCGAGCCCGGCGATGAGCGCGTCGCCACGGGCGGCGCCGATGGTCGAGGCGGGCAGGGATTGCGCCACGCCGGTCGCATCGGACACGAGCTGCAGCAGGTACACATCCGAGGTGCCGCCGCCGACCGCGACCGCACGCGCGATCGGGGCGCCCAGGCCGCGCATAGACTCGAGGTTCGCTCGCGTCGCGTACGCGATCCCGTGCAAGAGCCCGCTATAGAGGTCGCCCCGGCTCGAGCCGAGAGAGAGGCCCGCGACCACGCCGCGGGCATGCGGGTCGTTGAGCGGCGTCCGCTCGCCTGACAGGTAGGGCAGGAACAGCACGTCGCCACCCTGGCGTGCGCCGGCCTCTGCCGCCTCGGCCTCGGTGGACAGCGCTGCGAACACCGACTGGCCTCCAGCACGCTCTGCCTCGACCAGCTCGCGAGCGAACCGGTCTCGAAACCACGCGAGCGATGACCCACCGGTCGCGAGGCCCGCCGCGAGCGCCCAGCTCCCGGGCTCGAAACCAGCGGTCAGCCACAGCGAACCGGCGTGGACCGGCGCGTCCGTGAGCAGGATGAAGAACGTCGTGCTGCCGTACATCAGCATCAGGTCGCCAGGCCGCGTTACGCCCACGCTGACGGCCTCGGCGAGCGCATCGACGGTCCCGACGGCGACAGGGATGCCCTCGGGGAGCCCCGTCTCCGAGGCGGCCTTCACGGTCACGCTGCCGGCGACGTCGGTCGGCCAGCCGATCGGCGGAAGCCGGCCGGTATCCGTGATGCCGTTGGCATAGCGTCCGGACCAGGCGATCCTTGACCGATCGAAGACCGGGTTGAAGTGCGAAGCGGTGTGGGCGTCGATGACGAGCTCGCCGGTCAGGCGGTACGTCAGATAGGTCGACGCGGTCGCGAACCAGCGTGCCCGCGCGTGAATCTCGGGCTCGTGCTCCGCGAGCCAGGCGATCTTCGGGCCGGTGGCCTGGCTCGACAGGGCCATCCCGGACCACGCGGCGAGCTCGGCCGCCCCGTGGCGCGCCTCGAGCGCCGCGATCTGCTGCGTCGCGCGGGTGTCGACGCCATACAGGATGGCGCTGCGCAGCGGGTGGCCCGCCTCGTCAAGGGGCAGCGTCGTCGGCCCGATCGCGCTGACCGCGACCGCGGCAATGCGGTCGCCCGCGGGCACCGCAGCGGCCAGCTGCCGGCCGATCCCGCACACGTCCGCCCACCACACGAGGTCGGCGTCCTGTTCCGCCCAGCCCGGTCGGGGCACGTCCATGCCGTGTTCGGCACGCGCCTCCGTAACGGCGGTGCCGTCGAGTCGGGTGAGCACGCCCTTCGAGCTCTGCGTGCCGACGTCGATCCCGACGAGCAGCTCGCTCATCCGCGAGTCGCGCGCGCAGCCGCGATCACGCGACCGCGACGTCGCCGCAGAGATGCACGGCGAGGCCCATCGCGTCGAACATCGCAGCCTTCGCGGCGAGGGCTTCGTCGGCTGAGGCCGCGCCGTTGCCGTACGCAACCTGGATGTGGTTCGACCGGTGGCGGGCCATCATCTGATCCCGAGTCACGCCATGGAGGACGGCGTGCATGATCGGCCACTGCGGCGTCGTCGACTGCCAGCGCCGCTCCGTCTCGGCGGCCGGCAGCTCGACGACCGTCGCCCGGCCGAGGTCGGCGTGGAGCCGGCCGTCCATGAGGAAAACGCGACTCCAGACGATCTCGCCGGGCCGGCTGACGCCCTTGATCGTGCCGCCGCCGAGGCCGAAGTACACGGGCGGCTGGCGCTCGCTGACCGCGCCGGCGTAGCCGCCGACGAGGTGCGCCGGCGGTATCGCGCCGGAGATCTCGAAGACCCACACGTAGTCGTCGCCGAACGGGGCGCCCCAGCGCACGTCGTGGAGCGTCGTCGCCGGGTTCAGGCCGAGCGCCGTCCAGACGCGGTTCGTCACCAGCGCATCGACCGCGGAGCCCTCGTCGACCTCGTTGAAGTGGATCACGGGCCGGCCCGGATAGAGCTCCCGCTTCTCGTCGAGGGCCAGCACGGGCGGGCGGTCGCCGTCGTTGAGCAGCCCCTCCGCGAGGTCCGACGCCGGCGCCATGTCCTTGAGCCCCTGCTGGTACTGGATGCCGATGGCGTCGCAGCCGAACTGGTCCGCGATGCGCACGGCCGCGACGTACAGGCGGAGCTGGTCGAGCACCTGCTCCTCGGTCAACTCCGTTGCGCCGTCGCTGCCGAGGCGGAACTGCATCCCGCGCTCCTCGAGCCAGCGATAGGCGGCCCTCGCCTCCGCGTCCGTCACGAGCCGCATCGCGGCGACGAGCGCCGACTGCGACAGCCGCTCCTTGTAGATGCCGGCCGGGTTCAGATACTCGTCGTCGAAGATCGCGTTGTACATGCCCATGCAGCCCTCGTCGAAGACGCCGAGGATGGCCATGCGCTCAGCAAGCTCGGCGGCGAGGCGCCGTCCGAGCGTGGCGGCGGCGGCCGACAGGCGGGCCGGGTCGAGGTTGCGGACATGGGACGTGTCGTGGACGACGCTGCCCGTCTCAAGCCATGTAGAGATCGCCGAATCGGCAAACGCGTCGGTCAGGTCCTCGCTCCAGATCGTGCTGTACGGCCTGCCCATCTTCGTCAGCGAGGCATTCAGATTCAGCATCCCGACCAGGCCCGGCCACTGGCCGCTCCAGTTGGCGACGGTAAGGATCGGGCCGCGGTGGCGGCGGAGCCCCGCGAGCACGTGGTGGCTGTACTGCCAGACGGCCTCAGCGACGATTAGGGGCGCGTCGCGATCGATCGTCGCGAAGACCGCCATGCCCATGCGCTGGCTCGAGATGAACCCGTGGCCGCGCGGCTCGTCGACGGGATGGGCGCGGCGCAGTCGGACGCCATGCCTACCGACCGCGGCTGTGACATTCGCTTCCAGGTCGGCCTGTGCCGGCCAGCCCAATCGGTTCGCCGTCTCGCGCAGGTCGCCCGACGCGACCAGGACGGTCTCCTTCGCCATGGCCCTCTCCGACTGCCGCATGCGGACGCGGTCGATTGTGACCGAGCGGGCGGTCAGTCGAGGCCCCAGCGCCCCCGGTCTGCGACGACGTCGCGTGCGACGCCAGCCAGCGTGGCCGCCCCGTCGACCGACGGCGCGCCAGGGCCGTGGCTGGCGCTCACCGGGTCCTCGGCGAACAGCGCGGCGTAGAAGACCGCCGCCGCAAGGAACGTGCCCGCCGGTGTCGGGTGGCTGCCGTCGTCCTGCCACAGCGCGACGCTCGGGGCGGCGACCAGCGCCGCGGACCACGCCTCCCCGACGGGGACGTCACCCGCATCGAGCTGCTGCCCGAGCGCGAGATACGCCGCGTCGATCGCCCCCTGCATCGTTGCCTCGTCCAGGCCTTGCTCGGGCCAGCCGTCGCGGTGGGCCCAGGTCGAGAAGAGCAGCGGCCGCGCGCCGATGCCCCGGATCTCTCCGACCAGGGAGCGGGCGCCGGGCGCCATCTCGTTGTCGCGCGACCAAGCGACCGATGGAATCTGGCTCTGCTCCTGGAGCACGACCACGTCCCAGCGCCCGGGCACGAGCTGGCCCTGCGTGTTGGGCGACGTCGAGTGGCCCAGCAGCGTCTGTCCGCCCTCGGCGGCCATGCCGACCTCGACGCGGTGCCCGCCGGCGCGCGCAAGGGCGGCGAAGGTCGCCGGCAGGTCGTTGACCTGCGTGTAGCTGTTGCCAACGAAGAGGACCCGGAGGCAGCCGTCGGTCCGTTCGCCGCAGCCTGCCGCGGGGGAGCAGGCGCCGCTCGCGAGAGCGATGACGAGGGCGCATAGTACGGCGAGGGCGGGACGGGGCATGTCGGCGCGATGCTGGGAGCGGGTCACGGGAGCGCCCACTCCCCGGAGGTACTGGCGCTCGGGCCTCAGGCGCCCATGCCTCAGGCGCCCATGCCTCAGGCGCCCATACCTGAGGCGCCCAGGTGGCCTCGAATGACTGCCTCCGCCTCGAGCGTCTCCCTCACGCGGCCAGGATCGACGGTCAGGCGGCGGCCATTCGCGCGCACATGGCGCACAGCGTGCGGCCCTCGCCACGTCCCGGCTTGACATTCTTCTGCGCGATCCGGGAGCCACCCAGGCAGGCCGCGCGGTTGTGGTAGATCGGCGCCGCGGTCGCCACGATGGAGTGGTACGCGTGGTTCGCCAATCGCGCCTTGGCGCCCTTCTTGCCCATCCAGCTGCACCTCCGGACGCTCATGCTCGCACCGGCGTCGGGAGATCCGAAAGCCGTCGAACGTACGGGTTGATCGGCGCGAATGATCGCATTGCGAGCGTGAGCGCGACAGACGACGAGCGCGTACGCGAGTTGCATCGCGACCAGCGCGCAGCCGAACCGGGAGGTCAGGTGGCGCTCTCCGGCCGCGGCGCCGAGCGGGCCGCCGGTCGCGAGCTCCACGCGAAGGATGCACACGCCACGGCGCCGACGAGCGCCACGAACAGAAGCGTCGTCCGCGCACCGAACGCCAAAGCGAGCAGGCCGCCCACGTTGGGCGCCACGATCAACGCGACGTTCTGGACGCTCTGGTCGACCGAGGTGAACGTCACCCCGTGCTCCATGGGAATCCGGCGCATCAGCTGGTCGAACATCGCCAGTTGGACGCCGGCAGCCGCGAGACCGATCACGAAGGCGATCGCGGCGACGCCCGGCAGCCAGCCGATCGCGGAGAGGATCGCCGGCGCCACGGCCGCGGCGAGCATCGACGGGAGGAGCGTCATCGTCGCCCCGCGCCGGCGGGCGAGCTGGCGCGCAGCGATGTAGCCGAGCACGCCGCCCGCGGAGCTCGCCGAGCCGATGATGCCGATCCAGGCGTCGGGCGCGGCGACCTCGTGAACGTAGAACAGCGGCAGCACCGGCATGCTCAGCCCGATGCTCGCCGTGTAGATGAGAGATCGCATCTCGAACCGGACGAACGACCGATTGGCGAGCACGAGGGCCCGCAGGTTCGACAGCCGCTGCCGCAGCGGCGCGCGGGCGACGACGGGCGGCGGGACCTGGTCCGGGATCACGATCCGGCTCGACTCCAGGAAGCTGCCGAGTCCGGCGATCGAGACCATCGCGAACAACAGCTCGAAGTTCGCCGGGAACGGGACCGCGTTCAGGAACTGTCCGGCGAGCGCCACGGAGATCGCCGTCGACGTTCCGGCGATCGCCCAGCGGCGCCCTAGCAGGTCGAAGCGGCCGTCGCGGCCGGCCGCGCCATCCATCACGATCGGGAACGCGACCAGGCCGACGGTCGACGGCAACGACGCGAGCCCCCAGACCGCGAGCATGACCGGGACCGCCTGCTCTCGCGGGAGCACCGCGGCGACGCCCGCCATCACGGCGTAGCCCAGCCAGGCGAGGAGGCGCATGCGGCTGTACCAGGGCACGATGTTGCGTCGCCCCTGGAGCCAGCGCCCGACGGGAATCGCGAGGGCAAACGCGGTCAGCGCAGGTAGGGCGGTGAGGAGGCCGACGTCGTTCGGCGACGCGCCGAGCCGCAGGAGGAACACGGGCAGGAACGTGCCCGACGCGGTGACGATGCCGATGAAGACCGAGTCGAGCTGGACGAGCGACCAGTTGCGGGCCCGGGTCGATGTTCGAGGGCTGGGCTGCGTCACGACCGCAACGCTACCGTGCCGCCGGCCCGCCGGTTGCCCGATCCCCGATGATGGCGCCCGACATGCTGGCGACCGCCCTCAACCGCATCGATCGGCGCACGCGCAACATCTTCGGCGGCTACGCGCTCGCCTTCCTGCTCGTGGCGATCACAGTCCTGCTCGACCTTCCGCCCCTGGTCCGCTTCGGGGCGGCGGTGATCGCCCTGGCGGGCGGCGCCGTCGCGGTCGGCGAGGCGACCGAGCGACTGGCGCACCGGCTCAGCCCGGCCGCAACCGGCGTCGTCCAGTCGGTGCTCGGCAACCTGCCGGAGCTGTTCCTGTCGATCTTCGCGCTTCGGGCAGGGCTGTCCGAGGTCGTGGCCGCCGCGCTGATCGGCTCGGTGCTCGGCAACGCCCTGTTCGTGCTCGGGCTGGCGATCCTCGTCGGTGGGTTGCGCCATGGCAAGCTCAGGTTCTCGGCCGCCGCGAACCGTCTCTACGCGACCGAGCTGCTGCTCGGGGCGGCGGCCCTCATCGTGCCGTTCCTCGCCACCCAGCCGGGCGCCCCGGACTTCGGCCACGCCAACGAGCTGTCGGCCATCGTGTCCGTCGTGCTGCTGCTCGTCTTTGCCGCATCGGTACCGATCTCGCTGCGGCTGTCCGAGGCGGCGCCCGGCACGACGCCCGACAGCATCGCCCTCGAGGTGGACAGCGAGCGCGATCCCCACGCCACGGCGCCGCCGCTCCAATCGACGCTGCTCCTCCTCGGCGCCTCGGCCCTGTCCGCCGCCTTCGTCGCCGACTGGTTCGTCGACGCGCTCGAGCCGTCGATGGCCTCATTCGGCATGAGCGAGGCGTTCGCCGGCCTCATCGTCGTCGCGCTCGCCGGGAACGCCATCGAGCACCTCGCTGGCGTGACCGCCGCCGCCAGGAACAGGGCAGACCTGTCGCTCAGCCTGATCCTCAACTCCGCCCTCCAGATCGTGCTGTTCCTCGTGCCGGTGATCGTCCTCCTCAGCTTCATCGTCGCGCCGGCGCCCCTGACGTTGATCCTGAGCCCGCTGCTGCTCGGTTCGCTCGTGGTCACCGTCATCCTCGTGTTCGTGATCGTCGCCGACGGCGAGGCCAACGCGATCGAGGGCGCGATGCTCCTCGGGCTGTACGCGATCATCGCGGCTGCGGTGTGGTGGGGGCCGCCGATCGCAACCTGATGCACAATGCCGCGACCATGACGAGCTGGCAGGACCTGGTCGGGAATGGGGCCACGGTCGTCGCCGACGGCGCGATGGGCACGATGCTCATGCAGAACGGGCTGGAGTTCGGCGACCCGCCCGAGGTCTGGAATCTCGAGCACCCCGAGATCATCCGGCGCGTGCAGCGCGGTTATCTGGACGCCGGCTCGCAGATCATCCTGACCAACACCTTCGGCGGCAACCGCCTGCGGCTGGAGCTGCATGGGCGCGAGGATCGCGTCGACCAGCTGAACCGAACCGCGGCGGTGCTCGCCCGGGTCGAGGCCGACGCCGCCGACCACCCCGCGATCGTCGCTGGCGACATCGGGCCGACCGGCCAGATCATGGCCGCGATCGGCGGCACGCTCACGCCCGAGCGGGCACGCGAGGTCTTCGCCGAGCAGGTGCAGGGCCTGGCCGCGGCTGGCGTCGACGTGATGTGGATCGAGACGATGAGCGACCTCAGCGAGACCGTGGCGGCGATCCAGGGCGCGAAGGACGCGGCGCCCGAGACCCCGGTCATCGCGACCATGAGCTTCGATACCCGCGGCCACACGATGATGGGCGTCACGCCCGAAAAGGCCGCGGAGGCGCTGCTGGCGGCCGGCGCGGTGGCCGTCGGCGGCAACTGCGGCAACGGTCCCGAGGAGCTCATCCCGGTCTTGGAACGCATGCGCGCCGCGTTCCCCGACGCGAAGCTCGTCGCCAAGGCCAACGTCGGCCAGCCGCAGCTCGTCGGCATGACGGTCGCCTACGACACCACGCCGGAGATGATGGCCGACTTCGCCCGGCGCTTCCGCGAGGCGGGCGCGAACATCGTCGGCGCGTGCTGCGGCAGCACGCCACCGCACCTGCGCGCGATGGCCGAGGCGGTCGCCGCCTCATAAGGGAGGGGCGAGGAGCCCCTGCTATCGTCACCCGGTGGAACAGCCAGACCCGATCCACGTGCAGTGGCTCGGTCGGATCGGCTACCGGGAGGCCTGGCAGCTCCAGAAGGAGCTCGTCGATCGGCGCGCGGCCGGCGAGATCGGCGACCGGCTCCTGCTCGTCGAGCACGAACCCGTGCTGACCCTCGGCCGCCAGGCGGACGAACGCCACGTCCTGGCGTCGCCGCGCGAGCTGGCTCGGCGCGGCATCGACGTCATCCGGGTCGAGCGCGGCGGCGAGGTGACATACCACGGCCCAGGGCAGCTGGTCGGCTACCCGATCCTGCGCCTCGGTGATCGCGGCTTCCTCGTCCGACCGCTGGTCGCGGCGCTCGAAGCGGCGATGATCCAGACGTGCGCCGAGCTCGGCGTCGAGGCCGTTCGACGCGATGGCCACCCCGGCTGCTGGATCGACTGCGGGCCAAATCGCCCGTTCCGGAAGATCGGGGCGCTCGGACTGCGCATCGAGCGCGGCGTGAGCTATCACGGGATCGCGCTCAACGTGGACGTCGAGCTGCGTTGCTTCGACCTCATCGACCCCTGCGGCGAGCCCGGCCTGATCTCGACCTCGATCGCGGAGGAGCTCGGCCGCAGCGCGGAGCCGCCATCGACCCGCGAGGTCGAGCGCGCGGGCGCGCGCTTCGCGGCGGCCTTCGGGAGCGCGATCGGGGCGCCGCTGGCCTGGCTCGAGTCGCGCGCCGCCGTCAGCGCCTGAACGACCATGAGCGCCGGCCTGTTCGAGCTGCGCAAGGACCAGATCACGGGCTGGTGGGTCGCCACGATCGTCGACCGCGACTTCGATCGCAGCCGGTTCGCCCGGGCCGCCGAGACGGTCCCAGACGGCGGCGACTGCCAGAACTGCAGGATCCCGGCGGGTGACGGCGTCCGCGTCCGGATCCTGAAGGACTACGCGTTCCACGTGATCGGCACGGAGCAGGACCGCGACGAGCTCGACCGCAGCTTCGCCCAGGTCACCGTGTCGAGCGCGCGCGCCGCGGGGAGCTGGCGCACGATCGCGGCGCCGCCTGGCGAGCACCGCTCGCTGGCACAGGCGGGCGAGACCTCGGAGGCGCTGCTCCAGGTCGCCCGCACGGCGATCGCGGAGGCGACTGCCGCCGCCCAGACCGACTATCTGCAGGTCGTCCAGAACTGGGGCGCGCAGGCGGGCGCGCGCACGAACCACCTCTGCCTGGACCTGTATGACCTGCCGCTGATCCCACACCGGGTGGGGGAGGAGCTTGGCGGCGCGGCGCGTTTCGTGATCCGCGAGGGCGAGTGCCCGTGGTGCCGCCTCGTCCGTGACGAGAGCCGCTCGCGGGAGCGCCTGGTCTGGGAGGACGCCGCCACGGTCGCGTTCGCGCCATGGGCCTCGCGCTCGCCGTTCGAGGTCTGGATCGTGCCGCGCGAGCACGAGGCCGACTTCGGCCGGGCGAACGATGCCGCGGTGCGCGCCACGGCCCAGGCGCTCCGACAGGTGCTCGGCAGCCTCGGCGCGAGCCTCGACGGGCCGCCGTACAACCTCGTCCTTCACACTGCGCCGCTGCGGGAGCGTGTGGATGCCACGTTCCACTGGCACTGGGAGGTCCATCCGCGGTTGCGCGAGATCGCGGGGCTCGAGCTCGGGACCGGGCTCCCTGTCAATCCAGTCGCGCCCGAAGCGGCGGTCGAGGAGCTCCTCGAGCGTGTCGGCGGCCAGGTCGAGGCGGTGCGATGAGGGGGTCGCCGGCGATTCGCGCGCGATTCGATCGTGGTGCGGCGCGTCACACACCCCTGGAACGCGTCGTCACTGGCCACGGCGCCGCCGCTCACCGCGCATTCCTGCCATTCCCGCCGGCGGCTCGAAGATCGGAAGGCCGCTCGCAGTGCTCCAACCAACCGCGTCCGCCCCGACGCCATGGGCCATCGACCCGGGCGCTTCGAAGCTGGTCGGCCGCGCCATGAACCGCGCCTGGGATCAGGACGAGGCGCGCGTCTTCGTCGAGGGCCTGTTCGCGAAGCACCACGGCGAGATCTACGCCTACCTCGTGCGCATGCTTCGCGATGGCGACCTCGCCGCGGACCTGACCCAGGACGCATTCGTCAAGGCGTACAAGAACTACGACACGCTGGAGAAGGACGAGAACGCGCGCGCGTGGCTGTACCAGATCGCGCACCGCGTGGCCCTGGACGACATCCGCCGCCGGAAGATCGTGCGGATGGTCCCGTGGACCGGTGAGGCGCGCGGCGCGGCGCCCTCGGCGGAACGGCTGGCGATGGATCTTCGGCTGTCCGGTCCCCTCGAGCGCGCGCTCGCCAGGATCCCGGAGCGACAGCGCGCCGCCCTGCTCCTCGCCGAGATCCATGACCTCACCGGCCTCGAGCTGGCCGCGGCGATGGGTGTCAGCCACGTGGCCGCCCGCGCGATCCTGACCCGCGCTCGCGAGTCGCTCCGGCGGGCCCTCGCCGCGGAGAAGGAGGCCGAGCACGCCGCCGAGACCGAGCGCGACGCGATGTTCGCCCGCGAGGGCCGCGGCGGCCGATGACCCTGCCCTTCCGCCGCCGGCACAACGACGCCGAGGCGACGCATGACCGCGCGCGGGCGCTGGGTTCGCGGCGGTTCCTCGAGGCGCTCGATGCCGACGAGGAGAGGTGGTTGACCCGCCACCTCGACGCGTGCACCGAATGCCGTCGCGAGAACGCTGCAGTCGCCGCCGATCGAGAGCTCCTGCGCTCGCTCCGCGACGAGCCGATCGAGCCGCCACGCGACCTGTGGGCGAAGACCTCGGCGGCGCTCGACGTCGCTGCCAGGCGTTCGCCGCTGCTCGCCGGTCGGCGCCCCTTCTGGCGGTCGATCCCAGTCGGTGCGGCGGCCGGCGTCTTCGTCCTGGTCGTGGTGGTCGGTGCGCTGCTCCCCGGCATCCTCCCGAGGCCGGCGCACAGCTCGCCGATCGCGGCGGTGAGGCTCACGCCCGGACCGACGCCGATCGACGTCGCCGCCGTGCCGATCCCCGCCCTCAAGTCCGGACCGGACGGTTCCTGGGACCTCTTCTTCACGGATATCAACCAGGTCTGCCCGCGATCGAGCCCGGATTGCGTTCCGCCCCCCGGCAACGAGGGGGGGAGCAACCTGAACCTCGCCGGCGCCAAGGCGTCGACGGTGACGCTCTCGCCGCACAACGACCAGCTCGTCTTCGAGTCGGAGGCGGGGGCCGCGAGCGCGGGCAAGATCTTCGTCATCCCGGTGAAGCCGTCAGGCGGACCCTCGGCGCCGCCGGCTACCCCGTCTGCCGAGAGCCCTTCGCCGGCCCCGTCCGGCGGCGCCCCCGGCAGCCCGGCGCCGACACCATTTGGCGCGGTCGAGATCGCCAGCGGCGTGACGGTGGTCGGTGTTGTCGCGTACTCGCCGGACGGCAAGTGGCTCGCCTTCTCCGCGGCGCCGAAGGACGGCTCGACCGGCCCTGACCTGTACCTCTATGCGGCCGGGAGCAGGGCGGCCACGCTCGTCAGCAGCGATCATCAGACCTATTTCTCGGCGTGGCTCGGGACCAAGGTCCTCGCCAGCCGCATCACGTCGCCGCTGGCGGGGGCGTCTGGCGAGCCGGGCGCGAGCGGCCCGGGCAACAACGGCAAGGGCGGTAACAACGGCAATGGCAACGGCGGCAACAACGGCAACGGCAACGGCGGCAACGCCCCCGGCGGGCCGCTCGAGGGGCGTGCCTCGTCCTTCCTGTACGACCCCGAGACCGGCGTCGAGACCGACCTCGCGCAGCCCGACGTGTGGATGCCGGTGGTCGACCGCGAGGCGCGCTTCGTGGCCTACTGGTCGGGGACGCTGCGCTCGACAGACGGGATCTCCTGGGGGCTCGGGGACGGCCAGCTCGTGCTGGACGGCTGGGTCGAGGGTTCCTCCGCCCCGACGTCGAGCGCCCCGGCGCCGACATCGGAGGCCCCGGCGATCACCGGGCCCGCCGGGCACTCGACACCGATCGTCACCGGCCATGTCGAGGACTTCGAGGCCAAGTTCGACCCCGAGGGGATTCGACTGGCCGTCTGGGTGAGCGAGCACGCCGGCGCGACCGATGGCCGCCTGAGCCTCGTCGTGATCGATCCCGCCACCGGCGCCATCCAGCCCGATCCGCCGCTCTCCGGTGAGCCCGCCCTGCGTCGCTTCTCGATCGACGTCAACCGGCTGGCATGGGTCAGCCCCTCCGGCCAGGACGGGCACGAGAGCGAGCTGCAGGTTCTCGGCTGGTCGGGCGCAACGTTCGGCAAGATCCAGTCGGAGCCGGAAGCGAACCTGCAGGTCCTGCGCTAGCGGCGGGCGGCTACACTCGGCGCCGACCTTCGAGGACGGCCCGCGAGCCGGTGGTGGGCCCCGTGAGGCCGGGAGGGAGCGAGTGAGCGGCCGCCGCATCATGACCCCGGACGAGATCCGCCGGGCGGTGATCCGCGTCTCCCACGAGATCGTCGAGAAACAGGCGGGCACCGCCGGGCTGGTGCTGGTCGGCATCCAGCGGCGCGGCGTGCCGCTCGCCCGCCGGATCGCCGCGGCGATCCGGGAGAACGAGGGCGCCCAGCTCCCCGTCGGTGCGCTCGACATCGAGTTCTACCGCGACGACGCGCGCCTCGGTCACGCCCCGATCGTGAAGGGCACCGACCTGCCCTTCGAGATCGACGGCGCGACGGTCGTCCTCGTCGACGACGTCCTGTACACGGGACGGACCGTGCGCGCCGCGATGGACGCCCTGCGCGAGTTCGGGCGGCCCCAGGCGGTGCGGCTGGCCGTGCTCGTCGATCGAGGCCACCGCGAGCTGCCGATCCGGGCCGACCACGTCGGCAAGAACGTGCCAACGTCACGCGAGGAGGTCGTGCGCGTCCGCGTTCGCGAGGTCGATGGCGAGGACGCGGTCGACATCGAACAGATCGCCGCGATGGCCCCCGCCGGAGCCTGACGTGAGCTCGACCTTCGCCGGGGTCACGGGGGCGACGCCGGCGATGGAAGCGGGCGGCGAGCGCTCCCGGGCATGGCCGCACCGCCACCTCCTCGACACCGACGTCCTGACCTGGCCCCAGATCGAGCTGCTGCTCGACACGGCCGACGTCATGGGCGAGATCGTCGCGCGACGCCGGCCCCGCTCCGAGACCCTGCGGGGCATCGGCGTGACGAACCTGTTCTACGAGGCCTCGACCCGGACGCGGGTGAGCTTCGAGGTCGCCGCGAAGCACCTCTCGGCGGACGTCGTGAACGTGGGCGTGAGCGGCTCCTCGATCGAGAAGGGCGAGTCGCTGCTCGACACCGTCCGCACGCTGGAGTCCCTCGGCACGAGGGTGCTCATCATGCGCCACGCGATATCGGGCGCGCCGTACCTCGCGGCCCGCGAGTTCGGTGGCTCGGTCGTGAACGCCGGTGACGGCCGCCACGCCCACCCGACGCAGGCGCTGCTCGACCTGTATACGCTCCGCCGCCGCGTTCCCGGCGGTTCGCTGCGGGGCCGGAAGGTCGTGATCCTCGGCGACGTCCTGCACTCGCGGGTTGCGCGCAGCAACCTGTGGACGCTCACCGCGGCCGGCGCCGAGGTCTGGCTCTGCGGCCCGGCGACGCTGCTGCGCGGGTTCGAGGCGTGGGCGGCAGCCGGCGTCGGCGGCGACCGTGGGTTCACGGCCAGCAGCGACATCGGCGCAGCGCTTCGCGACGCGGACGCGGTCATGGCGCTCCGGCTCCAGCAGGAGCGGATGGCCGCCGGTCTGCTGCCGTCGCTTCACGAGTACAGCGCCAGATACGGGCTCACGCGGGACCGGCTCGCGCTTGCCGCGCCGGGCTGTCTCGTGCTCCATCCCGGGCCCATGAACGAGGGCGTCGAGATCGCCGCCGACGTGGCCGCCGGCCCCGGGTCGCTGGTCACGGAGCAGGTCGCCAACGGCGTGGCGATCCGGATGGCTGTGCTCTCACTCGTGACATCGGTCAGTCTCCGGCCTGCGTCGTGAGCGCCATCGGGGGTGCCGTCGCGAGCGGCTCGGCGCCCGACGCCGTTGGCCGGCAGGTCGACCTCGACCTGAGCGGCGCGTGGCTGGTCGACCCGGCGACGGGCCGGCGAGGACCGGCTGAGCTGGTTGTGCGCGACGGGTTGGTCGACTCGATCGCGTGGCTGGAGGGAGACGATGCGGCCGGGATCGACGACCGCGGCGTCATCGTCGCGCCGGGCTTCATCGACCTGCACACCCACCTCCGCGAGCCGGGCAACGAGGGGGCCGAGACCATCGGCAGCGGCCTGGCTGCGGCGGCGCACGGCGGCTTCACGACCGTGTGCGCGATGCCCAACACCACGCCGCCAATCGATCGCGCGGCAATGGTCGAGGCGGCCCGCCTCGCCGCGGCCGCGTCCGGCTCGCCGGTGCGGCTGCTCCAGCTTGGGGTCGCGACCGCGGGCAGGGCAGGCGAGCAGCTCGCGGCGCTCGACGAGCTCGCCGACGCGGGGGTCGTCGGGTTCAGCGACGACGGCTCGCCGATCCAGCGTGCCGAGCTCTTTCGCAACGCGCTGGCGTACGCGGGGATGCTCGGGCTGCCGGTCATCGACCACCCGGAGGACCTGGGCCAGACCGACGGCGCCGAGGCGAGCGAGGGGCTCGTCGCCACCGTGCTCGGCCTGCGCGGCTGGCCGTCCGCGGCGGAGGCCACCGCGGTGGCGCGCGACCTCGAGATCCTTGCCGAGGTCGCTCGCGACGTGCCCGGCGCGCGCCTCCACCTGACGCACCTCTCCACCGCGGGCTCTATCGAGCACGTGCGCAGGGCCAAGGCCACCGGGCTCGCCGTGACCTGCGACGTCACGCCCCACCACCTGGCCCTCACCGACGAGTGGATCGCGGGCTCCCGTCGCTGGGCGTGGCTGGCGATCGACGAGGACGGCCGCGCGCACGACCCGTGGCGAGATCGCGTCCTGGAGGCCGACCCGTACGACAGCTCGCTGCGGGTCAATCCGCCGTTGCGCTCGGCGGAGGACGCCCGAGCCTGCCTCGTCGGGCTGCGCGACGGAACCGTCGACGCCATCGCGACCGATCACGCGCCGCACACCCAGGTCGACAAGGATGTCGAGTTCGGGCTCGCCCGGCCGGGGATCGCGGGCATCGAGACCGCGCTCGGCCTCGTGCTCGAGATGGTCGATGCCGGCATCCTTCCGCTGGCTCGCGCGATCGAGGCCCTGACGACCGGCCCAGCGCTCGTCCTCGGCGCCGTCGCCGGAGCACCGGGCCTCGTCGAGGGAGCGCCTGCTGACCTCGTCGTGTTCGACCGAGGCGCCCGCTGGACCGTCGAACCCGGCGCGCTCCGGTCGCGCGGCTGGGGCAACCCGCTGCTGGGCCGGTCGCTGCCGGGCGTCGTCCTGCTCACGATCGCCGACGGCCGCCTCGGTTACGAGGACGCGTCGCCCGCCTGAAGCCCGCCCTCGCCCGATAGCATGTGGCGATGCCCGCGACCCCGGCCCTGAACCTCGACTACGAACGGCGGCCGTACTGGCACGCGACCATGCCCGCCCTTCCGGATCGCAGCGCCAGGACGCTGCCGGACGAGGCCGACGCGGTGGTCATCGGCGGCGGGTACACGGGTGTCGCTGCCGCGCGACGGCTGGCGCAATCGGGCGCGAAGGTCGTCGTCCTCGAGGCGAACAACCTCGGCTGGGGCGCATCGACGCGGAACGGGGGTATCGCGCATCCCGGCTACAAGTGGGGCCCGGCGTCGATGGTCAAGCGTTACGGGCGCGAGCTGGCGACGCGCCTATTTGCCGAATCCGTGGAGGCGACCGAGCTCCTCGGCCGCACGATCCGGGAGAACGGGATCGAGGCCGACCTGCGGCTCAACGGCTACATGGAGCTGGCCTGGTCACGCGCCGATGCGGAGCACTTCGCGGGCGAGGCGCCGCTCCGCACCGATTGGGGCACGCGCGCGCGGGTGGTGCCGCGCGATCAGCTCGCGACCGAGGTCGGGACGCCCGTCTACCACGGCGGCCTGGCGATCGACTCCGGTGGCGTGCTGCATCCGGGCAAGTGGTTCGCCGGCCTGGTCGGGCTGGCCGAGGCTGCCGGCGCCGACCTGTACGAGGGCGTTCGAGCCACGTCGATCCGGCGCCGGCCCGATGGGCGGTTCCTCGTCGAGACGGCCCGCGGCCCGATCCACGCACGCGACGTGCTCGTCGCGACCAACGCCTACACCGACGGCGCCGCGCCAGCCCTCAGGCGTCGAATCATCCCGATCGGGTCGTACATCATCGCGACCGAACCCCTGCCCGAGGAGGTCGCCCGCGAGATTTCGCCGACGGGCCGGGCGTACTTCGACACCAAGAACTTCCTGTCGTATTGGCATGTGAGCGCGGATCGCCGCCTGATCTGGGGCGGCCGGGTCAGCTTCTTCCCGACGACGGTCGACAAGACCGCGAAGTTGCTCCATCGCCGGATGCTCGAGGTCCACCCCCAGGTGGCGGGCTACCGCGTCGACTACTCCTGGGGCGGCAAGATCGGGATGACCTTCGACCGGATGCCGCACATCGGGCGATCCGGCGGGGTGATGTACGCCATGGGCTGCTGCGGCAGCGGCGTGGTCCTCCTGCACTGGCTGGGGACGCGTGCCGCGGACTGGATGGGAGGCGGGGAGCCGCCGGCGCTCGCCCAGCTGCGCTTCCCACTCGTTCCGGCGCCATACGAGGGCCGCCCGTGGTTCCTGCCCGTGGTCGGCGAGTACTTCCGGGCGCGCGACCGGATGGCGGCACGGGAGAAGGTGGGGACGCACGACAAGATCGGGGCCGAGGCGAGCTCGTCGGGAAGCTAGCGGCTCCGGCTCCTCATTCCGAGGGGCGCGACGACGGCCGCAAGGGTCAGGCGTGCCACTCCCCGCACGCATAGCAGCGCGGGCTGTCGATCACGTTGTTCCTGCCGCAGTTCCGGCAGGTCCACCATTCCTCGGGATCCACTGGGCCAGCGGGCGCGATGGCGCGGCGTCGCAGGAAGAGGACTGCTGCCCCGAGCGCGATGACGGCGCCACCACCGGCGGCCGCGAGGATCGGCAGCAGGCCCGTGACATCGAGCGAGCGGCCCGAGCCGCCGCCTCCGCCGCCGACCTTGCCCTCGCCACAGGCCAGGACCGACGCGCCGGGCCCGGGTGTGGTGTCGGGGCAGCTCTCGCCGGGGAGGGGCGCGCCGATCGCTGTCGAAGGGGCGAGGAGGGCCGCGACCAGAAGGGTGACGATCGCCGCGCCGGACAACAGCCGCGAGAGACAGTCAGTCATCGCGCGCCAGCCGGCGGAGGACGTCCAGGAGCTCGTCGACGTCCTCGGCGGTCGATTGCGTGTTCAGGATCCCTGCCCGCAGGTAGGTCGCGCCGCGGAGGCGCGTCGTGGAGACCCAGCCCTCGCCCGACGCCTCGAGCGCGTGCTGGAGCCGGTCCTGATGGGCATCGAGCTCCCTCGCCGCCGGGCTGCCGACCGGGGGCGCGGGTCGCCCATGGGGGAGGTGGCGGAAGCACACGACGGAGAGCGGCGGCATCTCCGGCAGCGCCTCGAAGTCATATGACGCGGCGATCCTGGCAGCGAGGTGGTGGGCCAGGTCGAGGTTGGCCTCGACCAGGCGGCCGAATCCCACCGAGCCGACGTGCTTCCACGAGAGCCACAGCTTCAGCGCCCGCCAGCGGCGCGTGCCCTCGAAGCCAAGGCGCCAGAAGTTGAGCTGGTCCGCTGCGCCGTTGCCGTCGTCCGCGCCGTGGCCGTCGTCCGGGTCGTACGCGTCGCGCGCGCCTCCGGCGCCCTCGTCGTCGGGCGCTGCCGGCCCGTGTCCGGCGCGGTAGTACTCCGGCCGGCGCCCGCCGAAGGCCCGGGCCAGCGTCGACCCGTCGCGGACCAGCAAGCCGCCGATGTCGTAGGCCTGGAACAGCCACTTGTGCGGATCGACAGTAACCGAGTCTGCCCGATCGAGATCCGCGACGCGCTCCGCGTCGCGCGTGGACAGCCGTGCCGCGGCGCCGTAGGCCGCGTCCACGTGGAGCCAGAGCCGCTCGCTCGCGGCCAGATCGGCCAGCTCGCCGATCGCATCGACCGATCCGGTATTCGTCGACCCGGCGACGGCTGCGATCGCGACCGGGAAGACGCCGTCGGCTCGGTCGTGGGCGATTGCCTCGGCGGCGGTCGCGGCCCGCAGCCGGAAGTCGGCGTCGGCAGGCACCACCGCGAGCGTGTCCGGCGGGAACCCGAGCTCGTCGAGCGCCCGCCCAATCGAGAAGTGAGTCTGGTCGGAGGCGTAGACGCGGACGCCCTCGAGGGCTCGCCCGCGCGGCGGCTCGCCGGTCCCGCGGAGCCCGGCGAGGTGGATGTCACGAACGAGGGCCATGGCGATGAAGTTGGCCATGACGCCGCCCGAGGTCAGGATCCCGAAGCTGCCCTCGCCATAGCCGAGGAGTTCGCACAGCCAGCGGATGACCTCTTCCTCGACGAATGCCCCGATCGGGCCGGCATGCCAGATGTCGATGCCCTGCTGCGCGACCTGGGCGAGGACCTCCCCCGCCACGGAGGCGAGCAACGGCGGCGGCGTGAAGTAGCCGAACGAGCGCGGGTGCCAGGCGCTGACGGTGTGCGGCGCGACTCGCCGCGTGAACTCGTCGAGGACCGCCTGCAGCGTCGCCGGCTCGCGCGGCGCCGGCGCCGGCCTGCCCTGGGCGCCGAAGAATTCGGCTCGGAGTCCGTCGTAGTCGATCGGCGTGCCCATCGCCCGCTCGAAGGCGTTGTCGTAGAGGTAGCCAATGGCCGCTTCCCAGATCGCCTCGCCGGCCTCGCGCAGCGCCTCCCGCGACGTTGCCGGATCTCGAACCGAGATCAGGTCCGGCTCGGGATGCCAGTCGACGGCGGGCACGCGCTTGCGCGTCAGCTCGGGCACCCGGCGATGGTAGCCGCGCCGATACCATCGACCGCCCATGGGCACGATCGTGTTCTTCCCCGAAGGCGCGTTTGGGCCGACCAACAACTGCGTCGGCATCGCCCAGGTCCTGCAGCGGCGTGGCCACCGCGTCGTGTTCATCGTCGAGGAGTCGTTCGCCGGCCGGCTCGAGGCCCAGGGCTTCGAGGAGCGGCTGATGCGCCTCGGGCCACCGCCCGCGACCGAAGAGGTGCCCGGTCAGTTCTGGATCGACTTCATCCGGGACACGGCGCCGATCTTCCGCAAGCCGACGATCGAGCAGCTGGGCGAGTTCATCCAGCCGACGTGGCAGGCGCTCATCGACGGCGCGAAGCACGTCGACGGCCGGTTGCGCGAGATCATCGACGAGCTGGATCCGGCGGTCATCGTCGAGGACAACGTGGTCGGCTTCCCGGCGCTGCCGGCCTCGGGGCGCCCGTGGGTCCGGATCGTCTCGTGCAATCCGGCGGAGCTCAAGGACCCGCTGATCCCGCCGTTCTCCTCGGGCTACGCCGTGGCGAATCGCACGAATTGGGAGGCGTTCCTCGAGGAGGTCGAGCGGACCCATCGTTTGATGTGGGACGACTTCGACGCCTTCGGGCGCGAGCACGGCGCGCCGCCGCTCGAGTGGCACGACGTGGGACCCGACTTCATCTGGGAGTCGCCCTGGCTGAACCTGTACCTGTATCCGTCGGCCGCCGACTATCGACGGGAGCGGCCG